>Ga0206910_1078_pt1 | contig 19520 bp, 15 predicted proteins | sample Alteio_BWOrgHeat_77_FD_152949 | JGI IMG/M metagenome (GOLD analysis project Ga0206910, IMG submission 152949) | Enriched cells from forest soil in Barre Woods Harvard Forest LTER site, Petersham, Massachusetts, United States -... | ecosystem: Environmental > Terrestrial > Soil > Temperate forest >... | reverse complement strand
GCGGCGGTCGGCTCATTGAGAAGGCGCTGAACCTTAAGGCCGGCCAGCTCGGCGGCCACCTTGGTCGCTTGCCTTTGAAATTGATTGAAATAAGCCGGTACGGTGATGACCGCTTCATGAACCTCTTGTTTTAAAAAGGCCTCTGCGTCTTTTTTAAGAGAACCTAATACGAGGCTGGACAACTCTTCGGGTCTAAACTTGTTTTTACCTAGCTCGAAAACCTTTTCGGTTCCCATGTAACGTTTAAACGACAAGGCCGTTCGGGTCGGGTGTGATTTAATTCTTTCGCGCGCCGTCTGGCCAATCAGGACTGTGTCATCCTCATCGACACTGACGGCCGAAGGGGTTAGAATCTGTCCCAGAGAGTTGGGAATCAGGACGATCTGGTCGTCCCTAAGACAACCTACCAAGCTATTTGTTGTGCCAAGATCTATTCCTAAAATCATGCGGATATTATGCATGAGACTCCAATAGAATCATCTGAAAACTGCATGATTCCTAACGGAAATCCCCAATCGGCATAAAATCCGCAGAAAGCAAAAACACCTCTTCTTCTGGCGATTTTAGAATTGTTTCGACGGACGACTTCACCGCTTGCAGCAAAATTTCACGCACCTTAAGCGCATCTTCACGCGAAAGCGCCACAGCAGATGAATAGTTTAGGCCTCGCTCGCTGCTTCGCAATTCTAAGCAGCGCATGACCTGCTGTCGCCAGTTGCTGTGGTGACGAATGATGTTTTCAGAGTCGTTTCCCAAGTGAATATGCCGAGAACCGATGGCGTAGGTTCCGCCCTGCCTTACGCCTAAACCTACTGCCAAGAGAAAATCGAGAACTTTTTTAACGGTTCCTAAAGGCAAATTGAAATATTGTGCCAGAACCTCTGGCGAGCGATTAAGGCGAGGCACGCTAAGAGCCACGTGAATAGCGGCATACATCCAGGAGCTATAATATTGCGACTGGTCTTGTTTTGAAAGTCGGTCTTTTACCCCGAGACGCTTTTGAACATTTAGGTTTTGCTCCTTCAAGACATGGATTTGTTGATCAAAATAGAGTTGCAAGGCTGTCGTGCCAGCACGCCCTCTTTGCACCAATAAAAGGAAATAATGCGATTCTTCCTCGGAGAAGCCTAGAAATCTGCAAAGGCGCTCGGCCTGCTCCAAACTAAAGTGCGCTTTTCCCTTCAGAACTGCCGATACATAGGCATTATTACAGCGTGAAGCCTGCGCCAACCCACTCTTAAATCCGCTACGCTGGCCGCGCCGTTCACTTTCATCCCTAAGGTAGTCTTTGTAATCACGGTATTCATAGAGAGCTTTCATAATCTATTTTCCTTATTTCATTAAAATTGAAATTATATTGCCTATTTTAATTAAATTTGTCTAGCCCCCGCTTCGGGCTTGACTCTATTCTGTGCCCAAGACATTAACACTCACAAATGGGGGACCCATGAAAGCGATTTTAGCGATTCTGCTTCTGTTCACAGCAACCCTGGCCGCGGCTAGCGACGGCGCCGTCAGCGGCGGCGGAGGCCGTGTCGTAATATGCCCCGGCATCAACGGCGGACCACAAAGTGTGCAGCTTTTGGACCTCTGGGAGGCCAAGGCCATTTTTAATCAGAAAGAGACTCTGGCAACAGGAGATTTGGCGGCCGATGTAAACATGGCTTTGATTGCTTTGAAAAATGCATATAACAACAGATATCAAAGCATCATTAACGGGGTCATGGTTGACGGTCAGGATCTCGTTTTTGACTATATGCAAATCCGCGCGCAAATGTTTTTAAGCTCAAATGACCAAAATGTAATTCGCATCTCTAATATGACTTTTGACTTGACCGACGATGCCGATGAACTGGGGAGACCAACGGGATGCCAAGAGGGTCAGGTTGTGGTATACGACCCCAACGATCGCATTTATATCGCGCAAGATCTTTATGTGCAGATGAGTGAAGTCGATCAAGCCGCGTTGATTGCACACGAAGCCTTTTATGCGTGGCTGCGCCGATATTCTAACGAGACCAACTCATTGCGCACTCGTCGCGCCATCGGCTACGTCTTTTCTGGGAACACTTTTTCTCTAAACCTTCCTAATGTTCCCAAGGGAGCGACAGTTTGCCGATCTAGCGATTCTGGCTTGGCAGAAAATATTATTTATCTATGGTCAAACGGTACCAATGCAAGCACAGGACGCCCGGTCTATAGTGTTTTTTTCAACCAGGTCGAAAACACTCCACTCATGGGACTTAAGCAATCCTCTTTCGACCTAAACCCTCCGGCCGATGACGCCTTTTTCAGCAACGGAGAGAAATGTCCAGCCGGAGTCTCACATCAATCGACCTTCGGCTTTCCTCCATCGGGGCCGGAAGAGTTTGATCGAGGCCTGTATTTTCGGTTTTATTGTCACAACGGAACGCTGACGACCTCGATTATTGACACTCGGCCTGGAGCTCAAGGTCCCACGGAAGTTCCAGTCACCTGTAATTTCTAACCCAGACTTGCTTGGCCATTGTCAGCGATGGCGAAGCAAGTAACCTTTGCCAAGGCTAGGAGTTAATAATGGGGCTTTTGAAAAATTTTGCTTTTTTTGTGAGAATTGTTGCCATCATCATTGGCCTCTCCGCGTGCCAAAGCACCCCATCTGCCAACAAGCCAAGCTCCAACGATGACGTAAAGTTCGGTTCCGGGGACCTGGTTCTGTCGGTGGCAAAAGAAAATAGAAAAATTCGCTCTACTTCTCCGCAAGTTTGTTTGGAGTTCTGGGAACGCTTAAGTTCGACAACCAACTTTGCAGAGGCGGTCGAGGGACACTTTCAGATCCCACCGGGTTGCCTCGAGGCAACAGAAAATTTGGTTGGAAAAACCTTCGCGCAAGCTATTAACGCCTGCCTTGTAAACACAGGCGACAACGAGGACTTGTCACCAAATTGTTTGATGGAATTGACCTTGTATCGTCTCAGCCTGATCGACCATCTATCTGCAGAAATGCAAGATTATTCGTCGGCCTCATCTGAAATGTTATTTAATAGATTTGTCCTTCGATACATGATCCCGCTGATGATTCAGGACCGAAACGCTGATTTCGAATTGCTAGACCAGCAGAAAATTCTAGCTATCCTAAAAGTTCGATTCCCCAACTCGCCTCACGTTGCAAAAGCTCAGGTGATGCTTGATCTGCTGGCATGGGTTTCGAGTGAACCTCCATTGAAAGAAAGCAAGCTTGAAATCTTGACGGCGTCTATTACAAAGAATCTGACTTTGACTCCAGAGGATGAAGAGGTCCGCGAGCTCTCTTGGATTGTGCTGAATCAACACGGCCAACGCGATCAGCTCAGGCACGATCTCGGAGTTTATATGGCATCTCATCCCACTTCAAAGATTGGACTTTATTACCAAGCCCAAATCGCCTGGGACGGCAAGGACCGAGAGTCCTGCCAAGAAATCCTGGCCAATCTTACGAAAAGATTTCCCGAGGATAAACGCATTGGCGCGACAGCCGCCGCCCTAGAAAAGGCCAAGTTTGGCGACAAGATTTTTACGGCCAACACCAGCTTATCTTTAAACTGAGCTCCTGCAAGCGCTCTCAATTTATTTATGGCCAAGTTCGTGCGGCCCTTGCACGATCTTCGGACTTTCGTAACCAGAAAATTCAAGACACTTAAATAGGTTTCAGCGTAAGTAAGTAGACTGATTCTTAGTTAGTCAACTTATTGACAAGCACGGGGAAGGACTCTTATGAGACTAATTTCTATTTTGTTGATCTATCTAATGACTCCGTTGGCTCTGGCCGATGTCGCTCATTTCGGTTCGGGAGCTCATCCTACTTTGCAGATTCCGGGCTATCCCCTGGCCGAGGTCAGTGACCGAAGTCCTTTATTTCCGCAAAATCAGGTCCTTGAGATCGATGGTTTTACGGATTCGGCTCTGTTTCCAGAACCCCTATCTCTAACGCTCGAACAGTTGCTTAATCCTAATCTTGCGAACTTGCTTGTACTGAGTAACACCTACGACATTCGCATCAATGTGGGTTGGCGGCTGCTGATTCCGGCCAATGTCGCTAAAAAAGATTTGCGTGAAGTGATGTTTTTTATCAATGGCGGACCGGCTTTGAATTCGTCCAATAGCAGTAATACAAGTTGGGCCAAAGCTATGACCGCACTTGGCCATCCTGTGGTAATATGGGACCAGCGTGGAACAATGGACAATGCGCCAGCAAGTGTTCGCTCGGGCCAGCCGCGCGACGGCGTCACTATTCCACTCGATGACTTTGCTTCGACGATCGATCCCGAGGTGGTCTGGCAGATTGATAGCTTCGACAAACAAGCCGCCGACCTCGAACATGTGATCGACGACGTGATGAAGCGAAGCGAGGTCTCTGGCCTGCCCTTTTTTGTAATGGGTCATAGCTGCGGAGCTGAGTTCTTGAGTTTTTATATGGCTGACATTGGGCAAAACAAAGTTTCAAGAATTCCTGTCGGAGTTGTTTACTCGGGCGGAATCTTGCCTGGAACTTTACGTGCCACACGGTGGATGAGCGGCTCTGTCCGTCAGGCTGCGGCTTACAAGGTATTGGTCCAGAATCACCCCGACTTTCAAACACGCCTCGATCAATTTTATGAAAAAGTCAATTCGGCCAAAGGTTCGCAGCAGCTCAAGGAACTTGAGATGCGAGCACTGCATGGCTACCTCGATTGGGACTTGGACTATAGCTCCACTTCATCTGACACCATCCTTGGGAACGTCGACGCTCTGACCACAGCGCTTGATCAGGGCGGTATCGTTGGCATGCATGCCTTTATGAACGACAGTAGCCCCTGGTATCACAACAAACTTTATTGGATCATGTCGACCGGTTCTCTTGATGGCGGACTGACGGATTTTCTGACTTATCGGATGATGAGTGCAGCGATGCCAAAGCTTGGAGTAGATTTTGCCAAATACCCCTCGGTCCCCAATATGGGATGGTATGAAGGGGGCTATGATTTTACCACTATTTTGAGCGACGGCTCTATCGACAAGGCTCGCTGGGCCTTTGACCGCCAGGTTCAGGATCTTGCTCGCACCGGCAGAATTGGATTTTTTGAACCCAAAGCTAAAGATGTCTTGGCAGGATGGAAAAAAGTCGGTCGCGTTTTTATTTTCAACGGGATCAACGACCCTAGCTCTAACAAAATGACATACGGAGCTATGCAAGATCAACTGCCAAAAGAAGACCTGACTGACTTCCGTAAGGGGCATGAGTTCGTGTTCTACGCACCCGAAGGACTCGGCCACTTCGGTCTAATGCAAGTTATGACAGACTCTAGCGGCAACGTGACCGGCCCAAGCCCGCAACTTCAGTTCGCACTGGACGTGATACGCGGAAACCTGAGCGCTTCACAAGTGGCTGCGATGCCAGGCGTGATACCGCATTCAGAAATGCGATCGCTCATTCGAGAACATCGACGCTTGAAGAAGGTCGCCTTGGAAACAGGCGCGCCAGAGCAACATTAGACTCGAAAGAAATCGATATTTAGCCCCACCAGCTCCTCGGGCGCGGACGGATCCGCGAGCCCGCGGTATTTATCGATAGCGGTAAGAAAGTGTTCTTTAATATTCTCATAATCGGCCCGGCTCACACTCTGCACAATCGAGTAATGCACACTGTCCGCTCGTCCCGTTTGCGACGCAAGCAAAGCGCGTTGTTTCCAGTTGCTGTGGTGCACATTCAAAAGAGGCGATGCGAGCGGTAAATGGATGGATCCCGAGATTGACTCCCACTTGCCGGATCGCAATTTTACAAGACCCATTTCGCTCAGCTGCTTCAACGAAGACTCTACAAGCTCTGAAGGGAGCTCAAGGCGGCGCGCGATAGCACTGGTCGTACGAAATTCGGGAATACTGACAATAATGTGAATGGCGCTTAAGTACCAGGCCCCATAATAGATCGCCTCTCGTTCTCCGAGATTGGCTCGCTCGGTTGCGAGTCGATCGGCTAAATGCTCGTTTCTCTTTCGTAGCGTGAAGAGTTCGGTCTCTAACCGCTGCCGGTACTCTTTGGTAGCAGCTCGAGCCAGCTCGACCAGTTTCAAAAAATATTCTGAACGAAGCGGGTCGAACTTCCAGAAGCGACACAAGCCAAAGGCTTGATCCGAGGTGAGGTTGCTGCTCGCATTGACCACGCGCGAAAGGTGCGAGCGCTGACAGCCGGCGGCTTTGGCCATTTTTGTAACAAGCCCCCAGCCAGACTCGTGCGTTTGAATCTGATAACGAAGATATTCGCGATAGTCCGAAGTTTTAAACAAATCCATTCGTGCGTATTTATCACGAAATTCGTACTTTTGTGATACAAAAAAACACGACATACATAAATCCTTGTGTTAATCGATCTGCAGTTCAATGGGGGAAGTATGCCGAAATTTCAGTGGTTTTCGACAGTAATGTGTTTAGTCCTGCTTTGTCTCAATCTCCAGGCCGCAGGACCCGGCTCCGGTGGTGGAGGCGACACGATAAATCCGATCGCAGTTGAGCCCGACGCGGTGATGATGGCCGTGGAAGAATATGGCTTTCCAGGGATTGTAGGCTGGCTGCACGGCGCCGAAAATAAATACAGGCGGAGCCAAGATCCAAAGAACGATCCTTACGTAAAACTCTTCGCCGGCCCCAAAACAATTTACGATATCTTAAAAACAACCCCGGTTGAGCTTCGCTTCAAGGAGCCTTGCTATGATGTAAGCGGTCAAGCCAAAGATGGCAGCATTTACGCTTACAAGTCAGGGGCGATTTGCTTGAGCCCTTTTTTAATGGCACCGAAACTGGGTGAAACAAATGTAAAAGAACAAACGCTCGCATTAGTGCTGCACGAAATGAGTCATCTGCTAGGGACAACAGAAGACGAAGCGATTCGTATTCAAAATGACATCCTGCTGGATTTCACCCATATCGATTTTGACGATTTTTGGCAAAAGACCACTCGTGCGCATAACGCGATGATGTCTTTGCTCCATTCTATCGATGACCATATTCAGAACCCGAGCAAATTCAGCAGTGCAGATTTCACCACTCTCGTGGAATCTATAGCCTCTAAGAACGAGGACATTGAAACAACGATGCGTTTTGGCGGATCTTTTTCAACAGAACGGTTCATGATGATGAGCCCACAAATGGAAGACAAAATGGAAGCCAACCTCTGTGTAGTCACAAATCTAAACAACGCCGTTTATGCGACGGACCCTCACCAGACAGCTGATATGCGACACTCTTATCAAGAGCAGCTCGACAGCGCTTTTCGGGGTCAAAATGAAATTACGGCTACAAGCTATTATAACAATGCAGTCTGCATCGACGCGGAGAAAAATCCTGAATTTGACAACTTGAGGATTCGGCGTATCGACAACCAGAGCGACTTGCTTGCGTCCCTACAGCAAGAAGAGGACTTTCTATCCATTCTTTGGACCAATATGGAGGATTATATCGTTGGGCAGCTTCAGTTCATCGAGTTACGTTGAGCGCACCAGCCGCAGGTATCGAAGTCTAAGCCTGCGGCGCACTTTGTCTTTAATTGCTGATCTGTTTACAAACGATTGGATCTGTAGCTTCGCTACTATTACCTAGTTGCTGAGAACATTTGCGTCCATCCAAAAAAGGCCAATAGCTGCCGAAAGGAAATCCGGCGATTTGGCGTTCTTCCGCACGCGGATTTAGAGCTTGAAGAATCAAAATCGGTCCGTCTCCGCCGCCAACATCAGTCAGCTTCAGAGTCGAGCTATCGATATCAAACCATACGCCTGGAGAATTCGCTTGTGCGAAGCAAAGCTGATCGTTCTGGGTCCAATCCACTACTCCAATGGGAATGCGAAAATAAAAGGCATTGCTATCACCATCAAGCTCGGCCTTGAAATCATCGCTCTGTTGCTTAACTGTATAGTGAGCTGTCTCAATCACTGATCCCTTTGCATCAAGACGCGCAACATCCGCATCGTAATACTGAATAGCAGGCGAGATCGATAGCTGTTGAGGGTTAACGAGCTTCAAATCAATCGTTCCGATTTCTGTCGAAGCACATTGTAAATGCAAAGCTGTGGGGTAGGCCGCGATAGCTAGATGCCCGACGAGCAACGATAATAAAAGTAAAGCATTTTTCACTTAGAACTCCAGTGCTGTCCTAAGCTTGCGGTCTCCATAATTGGTCCCGAAGCATCAGAACGGTGAATTGAGATATACACACGGAAGGCCTTCTTTCAAAGCGCTGCTGCCTGCCGTCACGGCTCGCAGAGAGCCAGCAAAACTTGGCCAAGCTGTTTTTTTTATTAACAGCCAATCAGGGCAAGCAGCTCAATAAATCTTAGCGACGACTCCGGAGAGTATAGATACGCCAAAATTCGCGTCGCTCGGAGCCGATACGCTGACGGAGTAGCTAGCACCAAGCTTTAATTTTTGATAATCGCTGCTAGGGATTATCAGTATGAAACCCTGATTCGTATCGGAAGAATAGGTCCCGACATACTGGGTGCTCAATTTCTGTTGGTCCGCGCCGTTTGTAAAAATAAATTCCGGCGAAAGAATCTTCAAAAGAAACTTCAGCCAAGTGTAGTTGCCGTTCTTATCGCGCTCACTCATCTCGGCAAAAATGAGCGTGTAACCCGGCACACTCATTTGTTGGAGCAATGGCGGAAGTGTAGGATCATTCTGTGTCCACATCTGATTCACAGTTGCGGTCAGCGGAAAATTCAAACGGCCAGGCGGGTTCGGAAAACCTGCCAACTGATTCAGATTGTCCGATAGGCCCAGCGACCGATATGGATTTACCGAGCCCAAGTTTACAGGAAAGGATTTGCCATCCATCACGCTCACGGCATGCAAACCCCATGTGTCTACTAGCCCAGAGTCGCTCCAATCTTTGAAATGATTCACAATCGTCAACATTCCAAAATAATAAGGATCAAGAATAGCTTGGCCGAGCTTGTTGTAATTGAGGCGCACCCATTTTTTTCCGACGAAGACTTCTACAAAAGTGTGATTCGCCCAGCCGCCAGCCCCTACCCCAACTCCAGTCACCAGAGTGGAGCGAACCACGTTGTCGCCTACAGCGTTAACAATATTTTTGAGCTGCGAAGAATCATTGGCATCCACTGGTGGAGTCGTCTCAACGATACGAGTAGGTATACCAAGTGCTCGAAACACCGTCGTCCAAAGAATCGAGCTCGGTGTGCATGATCCATGGATGCGATTGTAGAACATGGCCTTACCAAAAAGGCCGTGGTCAAAGGCCTGCTGGTCTGTGGTGAGTCCGAAACTTGACTTCTCTTGTTCAAACTCTTTGCGAAACTCATCGCGGACGTAGGGTTGGCCGTTCTTAAAATCAACATAGTAGGCAATGAAGGGGCCCTCGGCATTAAAGTTCTTGAGAAGCCAATTCGACACTTGTTGAACGAGCTGTTTATCGGTCAATTTGTTTGGATCAATGCCTGCCATCGCCAAAGCAGCTATGAGGTCCTTTTGCATCTGCAGGTCCCAATTGGAGGTCAGCCCTGGCTTCAGATATTCGGGCATAGCTTTATCGTCGCTTTGCCAGTTCGGATTTTCTTGAACGACCTGGTCACCAACCAAGGGATGATAAGTAATGTCAACGATTGCTGTCTCACCCTTATCCTCGACCAGAACGGCATCTTGCGAGTCATTGTTCATGGCGCTAAGTTTGATCGGCTTCAGAATCTCCATTCGATTGTGAATCACGTAATCGGCGGCCATGGCGGCGTTACCGAAAAGCCAAGGGCCCATTGCGATCGCAGCAAGAATTACTTTTCTCATGTTAGTTCCATTCTCCCAAAGCGATGGGCTCAACTCAGCGGATCAACAGGTAGCACATAAATAAACCTCCAGCTTTCGTCCTACAACAAAATAATTCTTCGCCGAAAAGACTTCTCAAATGCTACAATAGCCGCGATGTGCGGAAGGGCCTATTTTACCTATACCGATGCTGAGCTCGAGGCGCGATATCTCACTCAAAAGCAACATCGCCATCCACTGGGCGAGCTAAAGCCTATCTATAATTTATGCCCGACCGAGCAGGCGCCCGTCATTTTGGTGAAGAACGGCCACAGAACAATCGAACTCTTGCGTTGGGGACTCGTACCCGCTTGGGCCAAGAGCATTCAAGAGGCGAGCAAATACAATCTCATCAATGCTCGGGGCGAAGAAATTGCAGTAAAACAAAGCTTCAAGGAGGCCTTCCGACAAAGGCGCTGTCTGGTGCCTCTCTCTGGATTTTATGAATGGCATCGCATCGACCCCAAAACCAAAACGCCATTTTCAATCTCGCTCACAGACGGAAATATCATGAGCGCCGCCGGCATCTGGGAAAGTTGGCACTCGCGGGAGACCGGCGAAATCGTAGAGTCTTTTTCTATTATCACCATCGGCTCAAATTCTTTTATGAGCAAGATTCATGACCGTATGCCAGTTATTATCAATCCGAGCGATGAGGATGACTGGTTGAATCCCGAGATCAAGGATATCAAGACTCTTCAGAATTTTCTGCGACCCTGCCCCAGCGAATGGCTGAAGGCCTACGAAGTATCTACAAAAGTAAATTCACCAAAAAACAAAGACATCGATCTATTACAACCTGTTTACATCTCAAAATGAGACGGAGCAAATTCTTTGACAGGTGCCTGATTGAGATTCACCCGAAGTCCATGCAAGAAGCCCAAGCTGCTGTTTTTCTGATTGGTCTAGTCCTTGCTTTCTCAAATTATTAAATATTTCAGAGGGGATCTTATGAATCGATCGCTAATTTGGGCAGCTGCAATGCTTTTAACATTTTTTACCCAACTTTCACGGGCCGACTCTGATCTCTACGCTGTGCTTGATGGAGGTTCGACGGGAAGCGGACGAACCGAAGTGCATGTTCTAAGTCAGAGCTCAAACTATCAGACATTCACCGATCATGTTGCAACTCCACTAGGTCTTTTTGGCCCTAACGCTCAGTTCATTCTTGGAAATTTTGCCGGGGGAACGAATCCCGATTTATTCACTATTATAGCCTCAGGATCTACCGGCAGTGGGCGAACCGAAGTTCACGTGTTATCCGGCGACTCCAACTATCAAACATTTTCATTGCATGTCGCGACACCTTTTCCGCTAACCACACCCGGCAACGTGCAGTTCATGCTCGGTCGATATTCAAGTACTAGTCGGCCCGACCTATTTATAATTTTGTCTGGGGGCACAACCGGCTCTGGCAATGCCGAAGTTCACATCCTCAGCGGAGACTCCTACTACCAAAGCTATGCTCTGCACGCTGCACTTCCATTTGGCTTAACTCCAGCAGGAACTGCCCAATTCATGATCGGACGCTTCGCAAGTACTACTCGACCGGATCTTTACGTTGTGCTCGCTTCGGGCTCGACTGGATCGGGACGCGCAGAAGTGCATGTCTTAAGTGGCGACGCCTACTATCAAAGCTATTCGCTTCACATAGCTACACCTTTTCCGCTGAGTGCTGTTGGTGCCACCCGATTCTCGCTCGGAGATTCTGGAGCCGGATCAAAGTCGGACCTTATCGCGACACTGCACGATGGCTCAACAGGATCGGGCCACACCGAAAATCATATTATGAGCGGAGACTCTTACTACCAAAGCTATACAGATCACGTCGCAACACCCTTGGGCCTCTTTCCAGCAAGCAACGCTCAAATCATGTCGAGCGTCGGCGCCTGCACCGACCCTGCAGCCAACAACTTTGATTTCCTGGCAACCAAAAATGACGGCTCATGCACCTACACCGTATATGGATGTACTGATCCAACAGCCACGAATTATAATTCATTGGCCAATACCAGCGATAACTCTTGCACCTATCCTCAACCGACGCCGCCCTATTGGCCCTGAAAATTTCATCCCTGTCGGAAAATCCTCGGGAACTGCGCTTCAGAATGAGACATTGTGAACCTTGACGAAGCTTTGTTCAATGGAGCGAGTCCTTTGCACCGATTTTCAGCGAACTTCCCCAGAACGAAGCTGAATTCCAATTTTTCAAATTGAGACAGGGCTTCAAGATTGCATTGAAATCGAACACGGGGGACATCTATGAAAAACGCATTAGCCATTATTGGCGCAGCATTGGTTTTCATATTGTCGATATCTTTTCAAAATTGTTCTGAAGGCTTTCGGGCTGACTCTTCAGCGAATTCGGGTTTTGCAAAATCTTTGGGAGGAGCAAATCTCATCGCGGCTTCAACAGCCGCTCCGACCGGATATGCTCCTGCGCTGAGCGGAAACGATATCTATTCTTCGAGCTTTATCATTCAAGGCGGCACTTTGGTGATGTATTTCGGAGGCTGGTATCTGGATGGAGAGACTCACGATACGATTTATCGATCCGCCTGTCATCCAGGCCTGAGCATCTGCGATGCTCCCTATGCGCTCATCGATACTGTGGCCTCGGGTTTTAATCTCTTAAACGATCCGGTTGTCCTATATATGCCCGCAGGATATTACATCATGTATATGACTGGAGTAACAGCTCCAAGCAATGTCGTTGAAACCGATAACTCCACCTACTACGCCACTTCATGGGATGGCATCACTTGGTCAAAGCCCGCTCTTTTGGAGGCAGATATTTGGGTTCCTGCTGCGACCTTAGCTCCAAATGGCGATGTGCTGCTCTATGGAAATACGACCAGTGGCGCCTCGGTGGTCCAATACAATATGGGCCCCAGTGGAGTTAGTCCCACCTCGCGAATAGCCATCAACGCTCCGAATTTCTACATCAATGTCGCCGTTCAATATCAAGCCAGTCTTGGGGCCTATGAAATGCTCGGCGAGCTTTTGGGTAGCGATCCAAATCAAATCGACTTTCTCGTAAGTAAAGACGGCATCAATTGGAGCATAGCTCAAAGTGCTGTCGTTCGCCCTCAGGGTGCCAATATCCATGTTCGCACACCAGCTTTTGATCCCGCCGATCCCAATATGATTTATTTTGCTCAAACCACAGATCCCGAAGGCGAACACAACCAAATTTGGTCAACTCGCTTGGATACCTCACTTGACGCCATTGCAGCCGCAGCTTTGCAAGGTGTTGCGGCAACACCAATAGCTACGCCAGTGCCCCCGCCTCCAGCTTGTGTGGCCTCCTCCGCTGACCAAAATTATTTGACCACTGCAGTTCAGTTTTTCAATGGCGCGGCTGGGACAGCTGGTGCATCGCAAGCGGCCACTTGCAATTCGAATCTGCAAGCGTCCTTGACCAACCTTGGAGCTCAGAATTGGCCTTGTGCTGCAACGGCGACAACGCTTCAGCATGTTCAGACTTGTGTAGGCCTTGTCACTGCGTTGGCGAATCATACAGCCGCACCGACCACTCCACCGCCGGCAACTACTGCTCCCCCTCCGGCTACAGTTGCACCACCGGTCGCTTGTCAGGCGCCAGCTGCCACTCAAAATTACCTTACGACAGCGATGAGCTATCTCTCGACAGCCCGACAAGTTGCCTCGGTTGGCTCTCTAGCATCGCAATGCTACAATGCCGCCAGTCCGGCCGTAAACACCTTGCAAAGTCAGGGCTGGCCTTGCGGAACAGCGGTCGATGAAACCATGGATTATGTGAGCACATGTGTAGGATCGATTAAGAGTACGCTTGGACAATAGGGGAATCTGCATCGATAAAACAAACATGTTTTTAATTGCTCTCTTAGTGACTGTTGCATCCGGATGCGATTCCGGGCTGCACCTCCGCGATTTAGCGAGCTCGGCTCCAGCTTCTTCATATCATGATACTTTGGCGCAAGCTGCAGCAGGGCCTTTTTCGACCTTTGCTTTGGCAAGCGGAGAGAGGCTTGTTGTCGGGGGTCTGCAATTGGTGATGCAGACCCAAGGAAATCTGGTTTTGTACCAAGGAAACAAAGCCCTCTGGGCAACAAATTGGTTATTAGGAAACAGTCTTCCTGCTGGAAGCTCTACAAACAATGGGGGCTTGGATACTTGTACCACCTGTTCGGCGTTCTTTCAGGCCGACGGAAATTTGGTTTTGTATAAGGATGGGGTACCTTATTGGGCCAGCAATACTGAAGGAAATGCCGGAGCTCTGCTTTCTATCTCCGATCAAGCGCCCTATCTTTCTATTAAGAATGCAACAGGTGCTACTCTATTTGCGCAAATTCCCTCCAACTTAAATTTTAATCTCCAGGCTGGTCAATCCATGACCCGGGGAGATCTGACTCTGGTGATGCAGGTCCAAGGCAACCTTGTCCTCTATCGCGGGAATACGGCGGTGTGGGCAACAAATCTGCTGCCAGGTAATAATCTTTCTACAGCAAGTTCTAACTACGACGGCGGTCTAACAAACTGTGTGACTTGTTCAGCATTTTTTCAGACCGATGGGAACCTGGTGCTTTACAATGCAGGAATTCCATATTGGGCAAGTAATACAGGGGGCAACGCTGGAGCCGCTTTAGTCATCTCAGACCAAGCGCCCTATGTTGCTATTGCAAGCTCCTCGGGTCCGCCTCTCTTTGCTCAGATCCCGTCGAGTGTTGGTTTTAATCTCCAGGCTGGCGAATCAATGCTGCTAGGAAATCTGAAACTGACGATGCAAGGAGATGGCAATCTGGTTCTCTACCAGGGAAATACCGCTCTGTGGAATAGCGCAACCTTCGGTCAGGTGTGCGCTGCCAATGCATGCCAAGCTGTCCTGCAGTCCGATGGCAATCTGGTTGTGTACAACGGCTCCACAGCACTTTGGAACTCCCAAACGGGAGGGCATCCCGAAGCTTTGCTAAATATTACAGCGTCTGCTCCCTTTCTTTCCATCTCCTACAATGTCGGAGTCTTAAATCCTGGAAGCGCAAATGCTCCGAACATTCTGACCTGCGCGATACCAGGAATCAATAATCCACAAATTGATAGTACGGCGGCGTTGACCAAATGTTTGGCTCAACCGGTTGGAGTTATTCAACTCGCAGCGGGAAATTATTATATTGATTCAACATTGAATATGCCTGCGCACTCCAACTTCACACTGCAAACAGTTGGGGTCGCAAATGGGCCCGCTTGCTTGGCTCCAGGGGCTGCGGCTTGCGCCGTCATTATGGCGAGCGCGACCAATCCCGGCCCTGTTTTATTCACGAGTTGGGGAAATACCAATGTGACCTTCAACTACGTCGCGCTAGATGGAAATATTCGTCAGCGGCGTGCCCTATTTAGCAATTCGCAATGGGACAAGAGCCTGACTCCCAATGGTAGCGCATGGAACGCTCGGATTCATGGATGTACCTCCTGTCGATTCCTTGGCTTTGCTTCGGTTCGAGCGGTCAACGGCACCGCCTTGGAATTCGACGGCGACAACGCCGTTTTTAACAACACGCTTTTTCGGGATAACGGTTGGGGTTATTTAAATGCGCCTCCAACCAATGGCATTGGAAGCTGGTCCGATGGACTTTCGATTTGGTCTTCAAACAACCTACAGGTGCTGAATTCCACTTTCATGGATAATTCAGATGTCGATTTTATTATGGGGAACGCACAGAATGCGGTGATCGAGAATAACGTCATTGGCAATACTCACAATTTTGCCTATGCCGCTTTAATGTTAGACAATTTCAATGGTGGGTTTCCGGGCAATTTCTCGGGGACAGTTATTGCTAACAATCAGATCAATTGCGGGAATGGGATGTGCGGCCTTGGAATCGACGTCGGCCCCCATATGTGGTACGATTCGCCCAACGTCATCGGGGGGACCATTTATGGCAATTCCGTTGTGGGCGCTCGCCAGGGCATTATCACGAATGGCGCAACTGGCACAAATATTTATGGAAATTCTGTCGGAGTCTTCGGAAATTACGTTTCTGGAAATTGTGTCACTGATCAAATCGCTTGGTCCACCGGAGATTCTGTTAATATTCACGACAACAATATAGCTCCCACTTTGAGTCGCTTGGCCGGATGTGGTCCCACACTCTTGCCAGTGGCTCTTTCTAATTTTGCCGGGACCAGTGTGTCAGTGGCACAAGCCTATCGTGATGTTTTAGGAAGAGACCCCGATAGCGGCGGAGGACCCAATTACACATCAGCAGTCAATAATGGCATGTCTATCGTCACGATGCGCACCCAGCTGGCGCAAAGCCCAGAGGGACAAGCTGTTCTCAATTCTTTGTATCTGGCGGTTTTGAATCGCAATATCGATCCCAGCGGCGCACAAACCTGGACAAACTATTTAATCAATGGCGGCACAGTCGCTCAGTTATTTTCTATTTTGCAAACCACGCCAGAAGGACAACTTTACTAGCTATTGATTATTTCTCGCAAGTTTGAAGGCTGATCTTGAAAGACCCGAACCCGCCGTGACCTTCAACCGCGCCCGTGTGTGCAAAAAATTCGAAATCATTCCAGTGACCTGACTAGGTCTTAATTGTGCAAAGTCGTTAGGTCATACGAACCACAAGACGGCGGCATGGTAGTCAGAGTGGTCTGTGACGGAAACGACTCTTATTTAACTCCAACAGATATTAAGAATCTTCTCAAAATAGACCCTGCAACCGCTCGCAAGACCTCTCCTGAGAATTGGCTCGCGGACGATGCACAGAAACAGCTTCTGTTTACAGCCGTTGAGAACAAATCCATAACTTCCTATCCTGATGAACCGACGGCAGACCGTGCTTCTGCACAGCAATTGATGTCTGGTAAGTAATTGGTAACTTTCTTTGACCCGGAATTTTTCAGTGACGGCCAAAATGCCGTCGCTTCTTTTGCCTCGTGCTAGATCTGCATCGAAGCCCGCCGAAGGCCGGCGGAGCCGCGAAGCGGATTCGCCTCGTAGGCCAAAGGCCTAGACAAACAAACAGAAGAATAAAAAAGGAGCCTATGGCTCCTTTTTTATTCTGGTAGGGGCTGAGGGATTCGAACCCCCGATCCGCCGGTTATGAGCCGGCTGCTTTAACCAACTAAGCTAAACCCCCCCCGGTTTTTTCTAACGCCATGATCTTACACAATTGCAGTTTTTTTTGAAACTTTTCGAAGGCAATGCTCGTAAAGAGGCATGATTTGGGGCCCTGCAGCCTCGTTAAGAACATCAATCTGGGCCTGGGGTTTGTGTCCAATATCCAACCAGTCGGCAGCAAGAAATGTCCCTACGAACCCGCCGCTGGCATCAAATGCGAAGGAGAAGGGGCCTTAAGTTTGCAGCTTTAATGCGAATTGAGGTCCTCACCATGAAAAATTTATTTCTAAGCGTCGCGTTCTTGATCCTCGGAGTTGCTTTACAAGCGGCTGCCACCGACCAACAAGATGAAGTTGGAATGCCAGAAGTCGTAGTACCGGCCCAGCCGCCAGGCATGTCTTGGATGCAATACTGTATGGAAGTACGAAAAAAGGAACGCGGGTTCTGCTTGCAGTTTCTTGCCTCGCAAGAAGCCCAACCTGGAGCTGATGCTAATGCTCAATTATCGGATCTCTGCTCGGGGCCAGTAAATCAGCAACCAGAAATCTGTCGCCAAGAGTCGCAAATAATGCAGCCCTAATAAAAGGGCCACGGTATCTTGCTTACGTATCAACAAAAGTCTTCAGCTTGTTCGAGCGCGACGGGTGTCGCAGCTTGCGAAGAGCTTTGGCTTCGATTTGTCGGATACGTTCACGAGTCACGTTAAAGTCTTGTCCCACTTCTTCCAAAGTATGATCCGACTCTTCACCGATCCCAAAGCGCATGCGCAAAACCTTTTCCTCGCGCGGAGTTAAGGTCGCAAGCACTCGCCGGGTCTGCTCGGCCAGGTTGAGGTTAACAATGGCTTCGGCTGGATTGATGACCTTCTTATCTTCGATAAAATCGCCAAGGTGTGAGTCTTCCTCTTCGCCGACCGGAGTTTCCAACGAGATGGGCTCTTTGGCGATCTTAAGAACTTTGCGGACCTTATCCACAGGCATATCCATACGCTCGGCAATCTCTTCGGGCATCGGTTCACGGCCAAGCTCTTGCACCAGATAGCGAGACGTACGAACCAGTTTGTTGATGGTTTCAATCATATGCACTGGAATTCGAATAGTGCGGGCCTGATCGGCAATCGCACGAGTGATCGCCTGACGGATCCACCAAGTGGCGTAAGTCGAAAACTTATAACCTCGGCGGTATTCAAACTTATCAACGGCTTTCATCAAACCGATGTTTCCTTCTTGAATCAGATCCAAGAACTGCAAACCGCGATTGGTGTACTTCTTAGCAATCGAAACAACCAAGCGCAAATTGGCTTCAACCAATTCGGCTTTGGCCAGATCGGCTTCTTTTTCACCCTTCCAAATCGCGGTGTAAGTTTCGCTGATCCAACGGAAGTTCATTTCGGTTTCTTTAAATAAGCGACCGATGCGAATGTCGGCATCCTGAGCATTCAAAACGTAACTACGGAAACGGTTGTAGTTAAGTCCCATGTCTTTGGTCATGCGCTGAAGTTCTTTTTCGTTAGACTCAACCAATCTCAAGCGATCGACCATGATAGCGATGTCTTTAGAAAAAGTTCTCTCAATACCGTCTTTGATTCTGCGTCGCAAAGTATTGAGGCGATTCACCAAGTTTCTAAACTTGATAACGATGCGATTGATTGTTTTACGATTAAAATTCACGCTCTCGAAATTGGCCATGAGGCTTTCGTTGAGCACGAGTAAGTCCTTGTATGCCTTTTCTCGAGCTGGCGTATTGTTTTCTTCTTTTCGAAGAACCGAGAAAAATGGCGCTGCCGTCTTCTGATACTCAGTAACGATAGCGATCAAAGAGTGAATCTTCTCGATATACTCTTTTTCGTCGTATTGAGTTTCTTCGTCCTCGAGACCGCGGAAGATCGACTTAACTTTGATACGACCTTCATCCAAGCGACGACCAAGATTGATGATCTCGATGGTTCCAATAGGTGACATCAAAATGGCGCGAACGATCTCGCGCTCACCTTTTTCGATACGACGAGCGATCTCAACTTCACCCTCACGAGTGAGTAAGGAAACCGATCCCATTTTGCGCAAATAAAGGCGAACAGGATCATTGCCTTTGACGTCTTCGCCTTCGGCTTCTTCGTCTTCGTCCGGCTCTTCGTCTTCTTTGTCAGGGTCAGCTAAAAAAGCGTCTTTTTCTTCGTCGGATTTATCCACCAACTCGGTGATCACAACGCCATTCGCCTCAAGACCGTGCATGAAAGCATCGAGCACACTGGCCGCCAAAATTTCTGGTGGCAAGAGGTCGTTGATCTCTTCAATGGTCAGAGTTGGTTTTTCTTTGGCGAGCTTAATGAAGCGCTGAATTTCGTCTTTAACTAGTACTTCTTGTTCGGCAACCGATAAGACTTTTACAGGCTCTTTGGAGGTGGGGTTCATCAACATTGACTCCTTCAGTTTTCTTTCTTCAGTGCCAAGCGCTCGCGCTGAACCTTCATTAAATGCTCCATCAATTCGGCGGACGGCATCAGTTTAAGTTGCCGTTGAATTCGGTCCACTTCCGCCTTGAGCGCGAGGTCCTTCACCTTTTTCAAGCAGCCTCGAAAAAGTTCACGCTCATTCTGCAACCTTTCATC
>Ga0206910_1060_pt2 | contig 19953 bp, 13 predicted proteins | sample Alteio_BWOrgHeat_77_FD_152949 | JGI IMG/M metagenome (GOLD analysis project Ga0206910, IMG submission 152949) | Enriched cells from forest soil in Barre Woods Harvard Forest LTER site, Petersham, Massachusetts, United States -... | ecosystem: Environmental > Terrestrial > Soil > Temperate forest >... | reverse complement strand
CTGCGCGATCAAGTGGCCGTTGTAATCGGTGGAGCAAGCGGTATCGGGAAAGCAATAGCCAGTGCTTTCGTGGTCGAAGGAGCACGAGTCGCGCTAATAGATATCTCTTCCGGAGTCCACATTACCGCCAAGGAACTGGGAGGGATTGGCTTTACCGCTGATGTGACTGATTACCAAGGTGTATCAAGCGTTGCGGTTGATATCCGTTCGCACTTCAAGAGAGTGGATCACATCGTCTTCGCGGCAGCCATCGGTTCCGGGAAGTTCGGTTTTCCCTTCTGGAAACTCGACCCCACCGACTGGGATCGCGTTTTGAAAGTCAATCTGATCGGCGCGGCAAATGTCGCCCATGCCTTCGCTCCGGGCCTTGCGGAACAACGCTCGGGCACCATGCTGTTCCTGGCATCCGTTGCCGGACAGATCGGATCGCAGACCGATCCGCCCTACAGTGCTTCGAAGGCAGGAGTCATCAACTTCGCTCAGTGTGCGGCCAAGGATCTCGCTCCGTTCGGAGTTCGCGTTAATTCCCTTTGTCCGGGAATGGTGAAAACGCCGCTGAACCGGTCGGTGTGGCAGGCCTGGACGGACCGACAACCGCCAGAAGCCCGCCAGGATTACGAGAGCTGGACCGCGGAGAAGATCGCCAAACTCGTGCCCCTCAATCGCTGGCAAACCCCCGAGGACATCGCGGCGATGGTGGTATTTCTGGCAAGCGAGCGGGCTGCGAATGTGACGGGGCAGACGGTGAACGTCGATGGCGGGTACGTGATGCACTGGTGAGTGTCTGCTGATAATATGGTTTCTCCGGCAAATCATTTTCAAGGAGGCAACAAGCCGAAACGGAAGACAATGCCGGCAATGGTCGCAGGTTGATAGATCATCTGAGAATGCTGAGGAATTGCTGCAACAAATCGAGATGGATTCTTGACCCAGGATCGACGATACCAGAAAATCAGCGGAAGAAACCTGGCCTTGTAGGCAGGGGGGAGTGTGGTGGGGAATCACCTAAAGGGATGCAGTTGTAGAAGGTGCCGAAGCGGCATGCACACCAAATATGGTGGCGAGTTGCTTCGGAAAATCGTGCGCAGCATCCGCCGTGCTGCGAAGCGAGCGATTCGGCGAGGAGAAGAACCGCCTCCATGCAATTCACGAGGGTACACGGACTAAGACGTGGCTATCACTTGTCGTCGATTCTTCGCAACTCAACCTTAAGACAGTGCTGAGAGGTTCCTCACTCCTTCCGCCACGCCGATTCCCCGCTCGCGACTTTCCAGTCGTTCCCAAAATATCCTGAGCCAATAACACCCTTCTGGTCCCAGACGACCCAGTCGGGATACCCGACCCCTGAAGCGAAATAGGGGAGACGATCCGTCAAACGGAGGCCAATCGGCCCCGATCCACATACTGCTGCCACCATCGCTCGGTCGCTTCCCGGGCGCGGACGAACCAGCAGCATTCCCACATCGTTTCCTTTGATCTCACGATCACCCACCTTGGCCATCCCACTGCCAACCTGCACAGGCGATCCACCTAACAACGGTTTCCAGGCCGCGTTCATCCCCTCATGCCCATAAAGGATGACATTGCGTTCGAGTCCGATCTTTGGATCGAAAGCGGTATCTGGAAGAATGTCCACCGAGCCGTTTCCTCGATACCAGAAGACTTCTGCATCATAACGTGCTTTACTCAAAGCCCAGGCATTTTCAATCGGCGTCCCCTTCGTTCCATAAACGAACAACACGCCGTTGCGGAAGGCATCCTTGAAAGCACCATTACGGTGATGCCCTTTTAGCGCCATGTAAGGTTGGGACACGTTTGCCCATTTACTATCTTTTTGTTCGAACCACACGCGGTTTTCATTCTTCGGCAAATTGATACCCTCAATCAACTGATCATCGAGATCAACCTTGAACTGTTTACCCTCTTCAATCATTGCAAGATCGAATGAGAGCCGAGCCACATTTTCTGTGATCCCACGAAAGGAAAGTTTTTCCGGATCATAGGTTATTGAAACACGACTGATCTGTAAGGGCCTTATCTGCGTTTCGATTCTTAGCCACTGAAATTCATGGGAAACCCGTGGATTGGCCGTGCGAAAATCGATGTAGCGAACTTTAGCCCGCTCCGGTAACTCATGATAGGAAAAGAATTCGAAGATCGGTGCCCAGTCCACGCAGGCATCCCCCCACCAATGACCGGCTCCTGGGCGTTCATAATATGAGAAGTCCTTATGGAACTCTGCCAACTCTTTCCGCATAATTCGGGCTTGTTCTACTGGTACATTATCGTCCCTATCGCCATGGAGAACATACACACCTAGAGGCCCCAGGTTTTTCATCAGGGAAATAGTATCGCTTGGACTTGTTGCTCTTTGTAGGATTTCTGGCCCTCCCGAGGGCGGCTTGTCCTTGCGAAGACCGGCGTACGACCACATGCTCACCCACCCCGCACTCGGTGCAATGGCCGCAAAGCGATCGGGAAATGTCACGCCCAGGTGCCACGTGCCGTGACCGCCCATCGAGTGACCCGTCAGGTAAGTGCGACGGGGATCGGTGCCGAGATCGCGGCTGGCGTTCCCCAGCACTTCCATCGCATCGAGTCGGCCCCAGTCTTCCCAGTCAAAACCGTACGGCCGTCGATTGGTCGCCGCGACTACATACAAACCTGGTTTGGGTGCATAACAGGCTGCTTGACCAGCCGCCTCGACGCCAGCTCCGTGAAGTGTCAGGGCGAGACCAGGTTTTTTGCCATCAGTGGTCGGTTTCGCGGGCACGACCGAGTAGTATTGCACGCTACCGTCGATCTCGCTCAGGAAGGTCCGCTTGTGTTTTGCATCGGCAGCCACAACGTTCAATTTCAGTTCCATTGTGTCAAATAGTTTGGGATTCGCTCGCCTCGTGAGCTGTATGTTGAGTTGCGCCTGCCTGGGCTTCTCGAGTGCGGGAGCGGGAATCCGAAAGAGAACCTTTCTGATTGAAGCGGGTGGAAGGGATGGCGTGGCAGTGTTCAGAGGATTGCCGCCATCGACGGTTGCAATGATTCCCAGGCTTGCGATCGTTTCAGTCGTGCAATTCCGGACCGTGATGGCAGCCAGGTATTCAGTAGCAGCACCAACGCGCAGATCGGGTAACGTGAGGTCGCCGCCATCGAGTTCGTAAGGAGCTTTGATTTCCAGCAGCTTAATGTTGACGGGTCCACGGCCACCGGCGAACAGGAAATCGTTGACCCCTTCGCGAAGTGCAACCGGCACTCGCACGTAGCCGGTGCTGTAGACATCCCCAGTTCGCGGTTCTCCGTTCACATAAACCATCGAGTGGCCGCTGGCTTGCAGGATTACAACCTGGGTGCGTTCGGACTTCACAGGCACATATGCATAAGCACCGGGAGGGACAGCAATGGCTCCGTTTTTCACTGGCGTTGTGGCCCAAGTCCTGTCCTTGCCACCCGGAACGCTAACCTTGTCCCCCGCTTTAGGTGCCTGCCACTTTTCCGCCAACATTACGGCCACGGGATCGACCGGGAGTGTGTTCCTTCCACCTCCACCCGTTGCCGATAACACGAGTGCTTCCGTGGGCAGTTCTGGAGGTGCAGCGAGACTCGAACTTGAGTCGATTACGATGGCGACAAGACTCACCAGAACCAGGCGAATGGCTAAATTCATGGTCGTGCAGCTCACATGAATGAATGCGAAATATCCGGGTGTGAAGGCAAGGATACGGGATGGAAAGCGTTTGACACCCCTAGTATCGCCCTTAATGAGCGAAGACTTACCAGTGGAGAGTTGTTCCACCTTTGAGACTGGTGACGTATTCTCTATCTCGGTAAAGTGAAAGGTGCGGATAGCCGAAGGAAACTGCTTTTGGGGTTGAAATGGCTGAGAATTCCAATTCGCGGCAACTGCACTCGTTTCTTCTCAATCGCCGCTCGTTTCTGGGCCTTGCCGGGACGGGACTAGGTGGAATTGCTCTCACTTCTCTCTTGGCCGAACAAGGATTGCTTGCGGATGAAGCCAAATCGCCTCTTCGCCCGGAGATAAAACCTGATGCTCCCCTCGCTCCGCGAAAGCCGCACTTTGCCGCCAAAGCCAAACGGGTACTGACGATCTTCTGTTCAGGAGCTGTCAGCCACGTCGATACGTTCGACTACAAACCGGAACTGTTGAAATACGATGGCAAGCCGCTACCTGGTTCCGAAAAGCTCGTCACCTTCCAGGGCGAGCAAGGCAACGTCGTGAAACCAATGTGGCCGTTCAAACCTCGCGGCGAAAGCGGCAAGATGGTTTCCGATCTCCTGCCGAAACTCGCGAAGCTTGCCGATGAGATGTGCTTCATTCACTCGATGACGGCCAAAAGCAACACGCATGGACCAGCTGAGAACCAGATGAGCACGGGTTTCACGCTCGATGGCTTTCCGAGCGTTGGTGCCTGGGTGACCTATGCTCTCGGCAGCGAGTGCAAGGATTTGCCCGCCTTCGTCGCCATCCCCGACCCCCGCGGCGTTCCTCAAGTCGGTCCGAATAACTGGGGCAGTGCATTCCTTCCGGCTGTCTTTCAGGGGACTGCGTTCACCGCAGATAAGCCAATTCCGAATCTAAAACCTCCCGGCGAGATTTCGAGCAAAGCCGATGCGGACTCGCGCGACTTTCTCAAACTTTTGAACGAGGAACACCTGAAATCGCGACAAGGCGACACTGAGTTGGCTGCTCGGATTGCGGGGTACGAGCTGGCTGCAAAAATGCAACTGAAGGCAGCAGAAGTGGCTGACTTGAGCCGAGAACCGAAAGCAATCCACGAAGCATATGGAACCGGTGATTCGAACAAAGTGAAGGCAGGATTTGCCCGCAACTGTTTGCTTGCCCGCAGGTTGCTGGAGCGGGATGTGCGTTTTGTGCAGTTGTTCAACGGCTCTTATGCAATGGGTGAAGGCGTGGGCAACTGGGATGGGCATAAGACAATCAAGTCGCAGTACGATGTCCATGCTCCCATCTTGGATCAGCCGTGTGCGGCTTTACTCACCGATCTCAAGCAAACTGGCTTACTGAAAGACACTCTGGTGGTATGGGTCACGGAATTTGGCCGAATGCCGACTTTCCAGAAGGGAGCTAGCGGCCGCGACCACAATCCCAAGGGGTTCACAGTCTGGCTGGCTGGTGCCGGAGTAAAGCGAGCCTTCAGTTACGGCTCAACGGATGAGTTCGGCTATCAGGCAACTGAATCTATCGCGTCGATCTACGACTTGCACGCCACCATCCTGCACATCCTGGGTCTCGATCACGAACGGCTCTCGTTTTACCACAACGGTATCGAACGACGCCTCACGGATGTGCATGGGCACGTGATTAGGGATGTATTGGTGTGATTTGCCCTCAACCAATCGTCACGCGGTCGCCTGGGTTTGGCACCGCAACATCTGAAAACCCCAGCTCCCGCAAAGTCTCCGACAGGGCCTCGGCCTGGTCTCGTTCACCGTGGATCAAGCGAACCTTCCCGACTTTTCCTGCCAGAGGCTCCAGATAGGCCAGGAAGTCGTTTTTATCGGCGTGGCCGCTGAAGCCATCCAGGTGGATCACCTCGATCCACTTGTTCCAATCACGTCCCTGGAATCGCACTGTCGGCTTCGGCTCCAGCAACTTGCGGCCCACCGTTCCGGATGCCTGATAGCTGACCAGCACAATTGTGCAGCGGGGATCATCGATCAGTTGCTTCAAATGCTGTTGGATCCGCCCGGCGTCGCACATTCCGCTCGATGCAATAATCACAGCAGGTCCGGGATGCGTCGCCAGTTGCGTGCTCTGCTCGAAATCCCGGATGTAGTTCACGCCATCGCCACCCAGGAGGCCATGCCCTTCCCTCAATGCCTGGGCAATCTCGGGAGACAGGCTGTTGGGATGGTTGCGGTAGACTTCCGCCACTTCCGAGGCCAAGGGGCTATCGACATAGATCGGCACGGATGGAATCTTGCGTTCGCGAAGCCCCAACTGCAAGATGTGAATGATCAATTGCGTGCGGCCGAGGCTGAACGCGGGAATCAACACCTTCCCGTCCTTGGCAACTGTGTCGCAAATGACCTTGTGAAGTTTTTCCACCGTCTCGGCGAAGGACTTGTGCAAGCGATTTCCGTAGGTGCTTTCGCACACCAGCAAATCCGCTGGTGGTATATCGCCAGTTGGTTTCAGAATCGGCAGACCTCGTCGCCCCATATCCCCACTGAATGAGAGCGTCCGTTCCCGGTCTGGACCGGCAGCTTTCAAGTGGACCATCGCGGAGCCCAAAAGATGCCCGGCTTCAATGAACCGGAACTTGACACTTCGGGTTACATCCACTTCGCGCCCATACGGCACTTGCACCACCTGCTTGAACGCCCGCTCGACGTCTGGATGGGTATAGAGAGGTTGAACCCAGGGCTCGGCATAGTTGCGGGAGATGTTGATATGTGCCGCATCTTCCTCCTGAATTTTTGCTGAATCCGCAAGCATTACATGAAGCAAGTCCCGCGTGGGAGGCGTGCAGAATATCGGGCCATTAAAACCCTGACGGGTCAAGGTTGGGAGATTGCCGCAATGGTCGATATGGGCGTGGCTGAGAATGACCGCATCGATCTGGTGGGGATGAAACGGGAAATGCCCATTCCGTTGTCTGGCTTCCTCGCGGCGTCCCTGTTGCAAGCCACAATCCAGCAGGATTTTGTGATTACCAACTTCCACCAGGTGCATCGAGCCAGTCACCCCGCCAGCCGCGCCCCAGAATGTCAGCGTCGGCTCGGAATGAGCTGAGGTATGGGATTCAGTGAGTTTCATACTCACATTCTAATACCAGAAGCCAAGATGTGCAGCATTACTGCGGTTTCTTACAGCGGTGCGAGCCCAATTGTGTTTTGAACATGGCCATGCCAGTGGTTTAGCACGTCCCGTATAAGTGGACAAACGTCTTCATGGAAAAGGTTCCTCGCTGCTTGGACAAATTGGTTGTCCGGTTTCAAATCGTAAGGCCAATCTAACGCTAAGATACAAGAGTCGGTCAGCCGGAAAGTGATGAATGGCCTATACGTTTGTTGACCACGGTTTTGACCTTGTTGCTTAGCATCATCCCCTGTTGTAAAATAGGGCGAAGCAATTTGTTCCGTCAGAACCTTGTATCCGATTGATGCATCGTTAAACTCTTGATTCGTCTTATGGGACTCAAGATTCCCTGAGTCCGAAAGCCAATGCTTTCCCACTATGATATTCTCACGCCGTCCATAAACGATAATAGTTACCCGCGATCTGTACTGAGGTTTCTCTGCCAATTCGAAGAGCAGACTTAGCACGTCCACGAACGATTCCAACCAAGTCCTAATCGACAGCTCAATAATTCTATTGGTCTGGTCGCCTTCCGGGAATTGAACCACAATTCCCTTCTGATGTTCGATTCTCCGAGTGAAACTCCTCCCCCATGCGCTCATGGCTTTTAGCAAAGGCTCTGTCTGTTTCAAATCTAGCCGGGCACGGACTGCTTCCCAACCTCCAATTTGGTATTCTAATACCGTACGGCCAACGGGAGTCAACGCAGCTAGGAAAGAAAGACCTAGGGATATAGCCCAACCGACAAACGCACCCACACCTGAGCCCAAAAAACCAACTAACAATAACATGTCCTGCTTGGTGAGTAGCGCGGCAATTCCTCCCAATGTGCCGCTAGCTACAACACCGAAAGTTCCATTTCTTAAGCGATCATCCTGTTCCTTGGCCATAATCGAGGCAACAAATGTAGCCAGAGCTGTGCCCCAGAAGACAATCCAAAAGGCGTCCACCCCGTATGGAATCACCAATGGTGTTCCTGCATTTTTATCCGCCGAGCTAACTACCTCTGCCAGAAGCACGATCGATACTCCATGAGAAGTCTCAAACAAGTTCGAGTGGGATGCGTAATTCTACCGGCCTAGCTGCCATCTGACCGCAACTGGCTTGGACATCCAAACCATCACCGACAAAGATTTTATAAGGCATTCCTTCAGCCCCGAGAATCTTACAGAATTGCTCGATTTCAGCCAATGTTGCTCCCTGGATATAACCAGGTAAACCCAGCGTCGGATTCAATTTGGTAACTTTGATGTAGAAGACGGCGGGATTCAATCGTGCGAGCCAATGAGCGTCTGAGGGCGAGTCATTGATACCCCGCAATAGCACATAATTCAGGCAAACATGGTCTCCCGTTACCTGATTGAACCGATGACCTGCTTCCAGAAGACGATCGACCGAATCCGGCGCTTTGGGAACAAGAAGGCAGCGAACTTTATCATTGGTTGCATGAAGCGAGATTTGCAGGTGGAGCCTTGGTAATACTGGCATGAATTGCGAGAGGTTGTCAATCCTCGCCGCCGGACCCGCTGTGGAGACAGAGACACGAGTGATGCGAGGATATCGCTCATGGATCCTTGCGATTGCACCAAGGAGGTTTCTTAGATTCGCGAGAGGCTCACCCATACCCATAAAAGAAATTTCAATTTTGCCCTCCTCGGCTCCCTGGGCTAGGGCTCCGTCCACAATTGTTGAGATTTCAAGAACAATCTCATCAGTGGTTAAATTACGCCGAAATGTTTCACCAGAAGCTGCACAGAACGGGCAGCCAACGGCACAGCCTAGTTGGGTAGAAACACAAGCAATGTGTGGTCGTTCCCGTCCAGAGACGAAAAAATAGGCTGCTTCCATCGCCAGCCCAGATCCCAAACTGAATCGGTATTTCTTGGAGCCGTCCTCAGCAACGCTTTTTTCAATCATTACATCCCTCTCAACCATTCATTGCTTGCTTTATTGGGTGGCTTAAAGCCATACTCAACCAGTCCACTCCGTGGAAGGTGGTTTTATTTTAACAGAAACCGCCGAGGTGGAGTCGGTTTGTAACTGTACTCAGTTACTTCTTCCCCGTCTTCGGTATCTCCCCCTTCGCAGGTCCCCACTCAGTGGGCGTGTATTTGATGTCCAAGTGCGGAGTCTCGATTCGTTTGCCGTTCTCGTGTTTACTATTCATAGCTGCATCGAGGATACCCGTGGTGAGCAATGTTCGCTCGACAGGATACGGTGAATGTCCCGTGCGGATCATTGATTCGATGGCTTTGGTCAGCTCCGCGAAGTGGGCGAAGGGGTCGGGTTGTTGCAGGTAGAACTGGCAGGCATCGGGCTTATCTTTTACTTTTTGTTGGCCCGCGAAAATGAATCCACCTCCATCGCCTTCATGAATCCAGCCATTGGGAATCACGACGAAGGCTTTGAACCCATCGCGATATTCCACCTCGAATATCCCCGCATCCTTGGTCTTCGCCGAGATCTCGCGCAGATCGCCGCTGGCATGGGCGGGAACCAATTTCACACCAGCTTCCAACAAGGGTGCGGCCCACTTCTCTTTGTCGAATTGTTCCCACATGCCCTTCCCCGTGTGGCAGGTCACAGCTTTCACGCCGGTTTCACCGCCGTTTCGCCGCTCGACCATGCACTGCAAGCCTTCGAGAGCATGAAACCCATAGCCTTCGAAGGGGCCATAGCCAATCTGCACCGCGGCGGTTAGCTCACAACCCTTGGGTAGGACGAGATTGGGCTTTCGCCACGTCACGGGAACGGAAGACCCCGCCATGAAGGGCACGTAAAGTTTCCGGGCGCGGTCGTACATCCAATTGGCATCTTCCCAGGTAGCCGCCAGGTGCTTGTCGTTAAAAACGGGAACAACTTTGTCGCTCTTCTCGAAAACCTTGGTGATTTCCTCGAAAAACCTTCGCCGCGGATAGAGGATCTGGCCCTTATCGTTGGTTGGATAAGTGCCGTGTTCGCCGATGGAGAGGACCGCATCCACGGCCAATGTTTTGCCTCCAAGAGTGATGCAATCGGAGATGGATTCGTAAATCTTGAAGCCATGCTTCTTGGCGAGATCGCGGCTCATGTCCCCTTTGGGGACCTGGTCCGTGAAAAGCGAGACGAGTTCGAGATCAGGCCGAGTCCCTTCGGGATAGCCATCGAGCAGATTGCGAAGGATCACATCGGCATGCGACCACTTGCGATATTCCGTGACAACAGCCGCTACTTTTTTCGGAGCCATGATTTACCGAACGAAAGGAGAAAATGGAAATCAGCGGATAACCATTGTCTTATTGAATTCCAGGTGCTCATCTCAGTTCAACAGAAGCTTGCCGACTGTTCTTGTAGAATTCGCTTCATGACAATCCCCCTCTTATCTGATGACCCGCACGATCGCGCTTTACTGCAGAACGTCAAACCATCGAGTTGGGTGAATCCCACCCCGTTACCTCGTTATCAGTTAGTTGTAATTGGTGGAGGGACCGCGGGCTTGATTTGTGCTGCGGGGGCCGCAGGACTGGGCGCGAAGGTGGCGCTGGTGGAACGGGATCTGCTCGGGGGCGATTGCCTCAACGTTGGCTGCGTGCCCAGCAAAGCGATGATACGTGCATCAAAGGCGTCGACTGAAATCCGTCGTGCACAACAATTCGGGGTCAATACCGAACAAATGAGCGTTGATTTTGCAGCAGTCATGGAACGAGTTCGCCGAGTACGTGCCGGTTTATCTGCCCACGATTCAGCCGAACGCTTTCGATCGTTGGGAGTCGATGTGTTCCTGGGGGAAGGGCGGTTCCTAAACGAAGATACAGTTGAAGTGAATGGTTCAAAACTAAAGTTCGGTCGATGCGTGATTGCCACCGGCACGCGGCCATCAGTGCCAGAGATTCCAGGGTTAAAAGAATCGCAGTGGTTCACGAACGAATCCATTTTCACGCTCACGGATTTGCCCAAGCGATTGCTTGTGTTGGGAGCTGGTCCAGTGGGATGCGAACTCGCCCAGGCGTTCGCTCGACTTGGATCGAAGGTGACTCTTTTCACACGAAGTGGACGCGTGCTTCCTAAGGAAGATCGCGACGCTGCACTGATTGTGGAAAAAGCAATGCGCGAGGATAGTGTGGATTTCACGACTGAGCCGATTAACCCATCGTCATTTGATACCGTGTTGGTTGCCACGGGCCGGCAACCGAATGTCGAGAGACTGAATCTGAATAGCGCTGGCGTGGCTTACGATCCCAAACTTGGCGTGCAAGTGGATGACTATCTACGCACGACGAACCATCGCATCTTCGCGGCAGGCGATGTGACTTCCCTGGGCTATAAATTCACGCATGCCGCGGATGCCATGGCCCGCCTCGTCATCCGTAATGCCCTGTTCCCGACAAAGGGGCGAGCTTCTCAACTGGTTATTCCCTGGTGCACATACACGGAACCTGAAATAGGCACGGTTGGGTTAAATGAGGAAGAGGCTATCAAACGAAACATCCCAGCGACAATCTTTCGGCAGGCGGCATCCCAACTCGATCGTGCTAGTACCGACGGAGCGGAGAGCTGGGTAAAAGTGTTGGTGCAGGAAGGGACGGATCGCATCCTCGGGGCCACGGTGGTTGGACCGCACGCGGGAGAATTGATCGGCACCATTTCTCTTGCAATGACTAACGAAATTGGCCTGAAAAAGCTGGCAAATACGGTTTTTCCTTATCCCACCTTCACGGAAGCCATCAAGAAAACCGGCGATCAATATAACCGCTCCAGGCTCACTCCGAAGGCAAAGTGGCTAATCGAAAAGTGGTTGCACTGGTTCCGTTAGAACGGAAGAAGATTGCTTTTTTGGGCTTTGACCAGCAGAGCAATCTGCCCTGCATGGTAGGCATTGTGCTGAATGTGGCCGTGGAAGTTGTTGTAGGCGGAGGAGCCACCTTCCACTAATATACTATTCAGGCGTTCATAGGGATAATTGCCGATTGCTTCCCGCAACATCACTTCCTGCTGTTTGAGCCGATCGAGTGTCGCATGCCAATTCGCTTCAGTAACGGCGGGCACGGGTAGCCAGTAGTCTTCCGTTTTGAGGCCTTTCTGCTCGCCGCGGATGCGATGCAGGATTGCATCCTGAGTTGCAATGAGATGTAGGACAAGTTCCCAGATGCTGTGGGCATCGGGAATCGGATAAGCAGCAGCCGCTTCGGCATCCACGTTTGCGAGCACTTCGAGAACCGATGGTCCGTGCCACGCACCGCCCTCGAACATCTTGCGTGCTTGTTCGGCAATTCGATTTGCTTCGCTCATGGCTATTTCCTCGTCTCATCATTACTTTCCCAGCGTCCAGTGCATCGTTTCTGTTTCCATATGGGCCATTGGTCCGGAGACGTAGGGAGAAGTGATTCCGGGAATGACTTTTACATCGAAAAGCTGATCGATTCCTCCTCCAAATTCGAGATTCCCCACAATCACTCCACGAGTCAGATCCACTACCCAAACGCCGCACTTGAGCTGTTCGGGATGGGCCGCAATCGGCACTCCTTCCGATGAAGCGGGGCCACGCAGTTTGGAGAGCCCCACAAAAGCCAGCGGGCCATGAATGCTCAGTCCCCGGGTATAGCCGGGAAACTCGCAAACGGTTTCCCGATGGCCATTGGCCGGGTCAACGTGTTCCAATCTCCCCAGACCGGAATGGAGCACGTACAACTTTCCGTTCGCAACTCGCGGCGAATGCGGCTGGGCAAATCCGCGCGAAACAATCGTTTTACTTGCCACGTCGATCAAACAGCCGCCGTTATCTTTCACAGCACGCCAACCTTCATTGGTATCGGTTTCACCCAGGGCCGTGACATACCGTGCCTGACCATCGGAGGTTGCCAAGCCATTCAGATGACAGCGGTCCTCGGGGGTGAGTGAGGATATAAATGGTGGAGTCCAGCGCGGCGCAAAATGGCATGTGGGGTCCAGAGCGCAGAGGCAAGAGAACCGGGTGTTGACGATCCACAGTTCCTTGCCGACCCAGGCGATTTCATGGCAAAAGATGTTGCCGGTGTAATGCGACTTTCGGGCAAAGAAAGCTGCATCGTATTGGCCTCTCTGGTCCATGCGGTTGACGAATTCCGCCATGTGAGGCAAAAACCAGGCCTGACTGCGGGTGCAAACGACAAGACCTTCGCGGCTTGTGGCCAGACCCATAGGCCGGTCGAAGTTTTGAAAGCCAATCTTCATCTGTCCCGATACGGAACCAACCGTCACTAGGGTGCCTATCGTGTACGTTGAAATGAGGAAGGAACAATTTGCCTTCGCCAGGATAAACGGCAAACTCTCCGAACAGCGATAGCGGACTGTTGTGGATGGATTGGCTTGGTCCAAGCTAGAGGGTGGGTTTGGAACTGCGCGTTCCTCAGCCTCCGAAGGGGTTGGTGGGTCAATCATGGCTAACTAATAACCTCGAGAGGATCGTTCGGCGTTTTCTTCAAGACAATACCGAAAATCGTTACGCGACCGATAGCGAGCGTCCGTTATCCTTCGCACCGAGACCAAGTAGAAATGGCCCAGCTCGTTTGGCCCATTCGCTGGCTTTCGGATAGGCTGAGGCACTCTCCGAGAATGCCTGGCGAAGCATGTCGGTGTCGATAACCCCTGGGTTGAGAGGAATCGCTGCCATGCCGTTCGGCAATTCCTGAGCGAGTGCCAGAGTCATGCCTTCGATCGCATATTTCGAAGCGCAGTATGGAGCCACCTCTGGAGAGGTGCTTCGCCCCCATCCACTGGACAAATTTACAATGACGCCTTGGCCACGCGACACCATAGCCGGGGCAAACGCCTTGACGACATGGAACACGCCTTTCACGTTCACATCGATCAGCGTGTCGAATTCCTCGGTATCGATCTCCCAAAGCGGTGCCGGACTGTTCATTATCGCTGCGTTATTGATCAAGAGATCGGGTGGGCCGAATTTGGCGATGATCTGACTGGCCCATCGCTCGACAGCTTCCGGATTGGCAACATCGATCGCCGCAAAACTGTGAGGAGCGGGAAAAGCAGCCCAGAGTTCCGCCAGATGCTTCTCGCTTCTGCCACAACCAATCACTGTATGTCCACCGGAGGCAAAGACCGGAACCAATGCACGGCCCAATCCCCGGGTTGCTCCGGTCAGAACTATGATTTTGCCCATGAACACCCCATCAATCTCGCATTCAAGCAGTTCATTTTTTTGGCGTTCCGAACACCTGCACCCAATATGGCTCACCTTTTTTGTTTTTCACCACGGCTACGCCAATCTCAGTGAACTCGGTCTTCAAGATGTTCTCCTTGTGGTGCGGCGATTCCATCCACCCTTTCACGACTTCTTTTGAAGAGCGGGCATTCCAGGCGATGTTTTCTCCCGTTTCCGCGTATTTGTACCCGGCATCCTTTACCCGATCGGAAGGATTCTTCTCATCGAGAACGTGTTCGAGCTTATCCTGCTTGGCCATATTTGCAGCATGCGCGCGTGCCGCCGACATTAATTGTGCATTGGGTGTCAAGGGCGAGAGATCCGCCTTCTTCCTCTCGGCGTTGGTCAAGTCGATGACGGCCTGCTCTTCCTTGGTTAATTTCAACTGATTCTTCTTGGAGTCAGGCTTCGTCTCCTCTTTCTTTTCCTGCCCAAAGGTGGTTATTCCAATCGCGAATACCAGGATGATTGCAGAAGCCAGGCGTGCCATTTCAATTCTCCTTCTGGTTACTTCAATTGTCGCTGCCAGTTGCTTGCTGGACAAGTCCCGTGCGACAGGAGATACTGGATTCGCCTATACTTGGAAAATAGCAGGAGCCACCCATGCGAAAAGCCGCGTTTCTCCTCATCTCAGGTTTTGTCCTGGTTTCCATGAACATTCGGGCAGACGATCCACCGAAGGCTGTTGAGCCTCCGAAGGCTGTCGCCAAAGGCAATCTGGATTTCACGGGTAGGATCGAAGCTGCAACACTTACAATCCGACCGCGTGTCACCGGTTATCTCGGGAAGATCCTTGTGAAGGAGGGGGCAACTGTCAAACAGGGCGAAATGCTGGCCGAGATCGACTCGCGACCGTACAAGGCGCGATTGGATGAAGCGCGGGCGAAACTTGCTGTCGCTAAAGCATCTCTCAAAGCAGCCTCCGTGAATCACGATCGATTGATGGATGCCGTGAAAAAAGGGATTGTGAACTCTTCGGAATTAGCTGTGTCTGGGGCCGATAAGGAAAAAGCGGAGGCGATGGTTGAAGCTGAAAAAGCCACAGTATCACTGGCGGAACTGGATCTCTCTTTCACGAAACTCGTAGCTCCCATGGAGGGACGAGTTGGCCGCTTTGCAGAGACTGCCGGCAACCTCGTTGTCGCCGATGGCGCACCAATTGTATCGATCGTGGCCGTCAATCCTCTATTCGTTGCTTTTGATGTCGATGAGAAGACGATCCTGAAGCTCCGCCGCGATGATATCGATCTCGGAAAAGTGACCGCGAATGTGGCCCTATCGGATGAAGATGGTTTCCCTCACAAGTCCGTCATCGATTTCATCGATCCCCAGTTCAATCCAACCACAGGCACACTCCGAATCCGAGGCGTGATAGACAACCCCAAAGGGTTGATGTCGCCGGGCATGTTTGTGCGGGTGCGTCTGACTTTGCCCGCGAAGTGACAAATGCTCTCCAAGGGCTTCAAACAGGGGCCGGTTGTATTACCTGCCGATCCGTCAAAAGTTTCCCAATCGAAATAAACGCGCTTGTCGTTTGAACCTCGAGGTGGCACGCTTAATAACAGTTGCCACACCGGAGTTCGCCATGCGCTTTTGGTCATTTTTGCTTCTGTTCCTGGCGGTTGTACCCGCGGCCGCTCAAACCAAGACGCCCGATTCAACCCGGCTCACACTCGATCGGATCTTCGCTTCCGACGACTTCCGCGGCGATCATGTCCCGGATGTGATGTGGCTCGAAGGTGGCTCCTACACAACGCTGCAAGCATCCAAGAAGCACAAGGGAGCGAGCGATATTGTCCGCATTGATGCTGCCGGTAAAAGCGAGCTGTTGGTTTCGGCTGAAAGTCTCATCGTTCCCAACGCTAAGCAGCCGCTCGGTATCGATGGCTACGAATTCACGAAGAACCTCGATTATGTACTGATTTACACCAATTCCGTGAAAGTCTGGCGGCGAAACACTCGCGGCGATTACTGGGTTTTCGAGCGAGCTACAGGCAAGCTCCACAAACTCGGAGGCGACGCCAAACCTTCGACGCTCATGTTCGCCAAACTCTCTCCCGATGGCACTCATGTCGGTTACGTGCGCGAGAACAACATCTACGTTGAACCAGTGCAAGGTGGTCCCACTACTAAGCTCACAACCGATGGTTCGGACGAAGTGATCAACGGCACGTTCGACTGGGTTTACGAAGAGGAATTCGATTGCCGGGACGGTTTCCGCTGGAGTCCTGACAGCAAACAGATCGCCTACTGGCAAGTCAATACTCATGGTGTAAAAAAGTTCACTCTCATCGACGATACTTCCAGCACCTATCCAATCCTGAAAACTTTTGCCTACCCCAAAACGGGAGAACAGAATTCGGCCTGCCGGGTTGGTGTGGTTCCGGTTGCTGGTGGGGAAACGAAATGGATGGCAATTCCAGGCGATACGGGCACGAGTTTTTACATTCCCAGAATGGAATGGGCCGATAATTCGAACGAGCTGGTTATCCAGCGAATTAACCGCCTTCAGAATGCACTCGATGTGATGATTGCCGATACGAGCACCGGCAAAGTGCGAACGGTGCTGACCGAGCGCGATGGTGCGTGGATCGATATCCACGACGATTGCCTGGAATGGGTGGAGAAAGGGACTTCTTTTACCTGGATCAGCGAGCGAGACGGCTGGCGGCACCTTTACTTCGCATCGAGAGATGGGAACACGATTCGCCGCATTACTGGTGCTGAATTGGATGTGGTTAAGGTGTTGCACATCGATGAAAAAGGAGGCTACGTCTATTTCATGGCCTCGCCCCTGAATCCAACTCGACTTTTCCTCTATCGTTCCTCAATTCGCGGAAGTAACAAAATCGAACGCCTCACTCCGGCCGAAGAGCCGGGCTGGCACGATTACCATTTCTCCAAGGAAGGCGATCGAGCCGTGCACACTTACTCGGCATTCGGTTCACCGCCGAGTGTGAAACTGATTTCCACTCCCGATCACAAAGTCATCCGCACTCTTGCAGCCAACGACAAACTGCGCGATACCGTGGAGAAAATCGCCAAGTCGCCCGTCGAATTCTTTCGTGCGGATAGCGGCGGAGTCAAGCTGGATGGTTGGCTGATGAAACCGGCCAATTTCGATCCGGCAAAGAAGTATCCGCTCTTGTTCCATGTTTACGGCGAACCGGCTGGTCAAGAAGTTGTCGATCGCTGGGGCGGTCATCAGTATCTCTGGCACTTGATGCTGACTCAGCAGGGATACGCAGTCGCCTGCGTGGACAACCGCGGCACACCTTGCCCACGAGGTCGCGACTGGCGCAGGTCCGTCTACCGCAATATCGGCACGCTTGCATCGCAGGACCAGGCCGCCGCGGCTCGCGATTTGATAAAGAGGCCTTACCTCGATTCATCGCGAGTCGGTGTCTGGGGCTGGAGCGGCGGCGGCTCGATGACGCTGAACTTGATGTTTCGCTACCCGGATATTTACCGCATCGGCATGTCGGTGGCTCCCGTGCCGGATATGAGCCTTTACGACACCATCTACCAGGAGCGTTACATGGGTTTACCGCTGGAAAATGCTGCGGATTATAAGCAAGGCTCGCCAATCACTCACGCTGCCGGGCTCGCGGGCAACCTGCTCATCGTTCACGGCTCAGGCGACGATAACGTCCATTACCAGGGAACGGAAAAGCTCGTGGACAAGCTGGTGGAACTCAACAAACCCTTCACGCTGATGGCTTACCCCAATCGAACTCACTCGATCAGCGAAGGCAAGAACACGACTCGACATCTCTATGGATTGCTAACTCGCTATCTGAACGAGAATTTGCCGGTGAATAAGTAGGGGAAGGGATTCCGTCTTGGTAGCGGAACTCGATTCTTTGCGTTTTCTTTTCGAGACTGGCTTCTACGGCTCATCGAGCCAATTTGACTCTCGACCGCTCGATGCACTTCCACACCCACCTCTTGACGGCAGCACGCAGTCCATTAACCTTCATTGCAACTAGCTTTGTCTAACGATGCTTAATCACCGCGCTGAGGCACTCACCGTGTCTACCGAACCACAACCGACAGAAGAATTCCAATCGAACACCACTCCCGAGAAGGTGGAAGTCACCAGTACTTATGACGCTGAACAAACCACCGATTCCCAAGTCACTTCTGGACCCAGTTTGCCAACAATTGCTGGCTACAGTATCACGGGAGAAATTGCTCGTGGCGGAATGGGATGCGTGTTAGCGGGTGTGGAACTGGCTCTCGATCGGGAAGTGGCAATCAAGGTGCTCCTCCCGAGGGCGAACTCCGAGCGGTTCATTTCTGAGTCAAAAATCACGGCGAAGCTACCGCATCCGAGCATACCACCCATCTATGCCCTCGGAACATTGTCCGATGGATCGCCTTACCTGGCGATGAAGTTCGTTCGCGGTCGAACACTTGCTGCCGAGCTGAAGGCTCGTCCGAATTCGCTCCACGAATTGCCTCGCTTCGTGCAGGTGTTCGAGCAGATTTGTCAAGCGGTGGGATTCGCGCATTCCCAGAATATCATCCATCGGGATTTGAAGCCCGCCAACATCATGATGGGAGCCTTTGGGGAAGTGCAGGTGATGGACTGGGGCATTGCCAAGGAACTTCGATCCGCGGTCCCGGAAACTACCACGACATCAGCAATTTCGCAGGATCTCGGTGCGGAAGAATTAACAATGGCGGGAGCGGTAATGGGAACCCCCGCCTACATGGCTCCGGAACAAGCTCGCGGCGAAGCGGTCGATACCCGCGCGGATGTCTTTGCCCTGGGGGGAATCCTGTGCAACATGCTCACCGGGCGGGTCGTGCATTCGGGACAGTCAGCGCTCGAATCAGTTCAAAAAGCCGCAAGAGGAGAGGTATCCGAAACACTCGATCGACTGGACAATTGCGGGGCCGATCCTGAGTTGATCAGGATCGCGCGGAAGTGCCTGTCACTGGAGAGAGATAACCGCCCCACCAATGGCCAGATCGTGGCGAATCTCATCGCGGTATATCGGCTGGGTGTCGAGCAGCGTCTTCATCAGGCAGAAACGGAACGGGCCGCTGCTCTAGTTCGAGAAGCCGAGCAACGCAAACGCCGCAAACAGTTCTTCCGATTGGCGGGAGCCGTGGCCACAGTGCTGGTACTTGGGATCGCCGGCACGACATTCGGCATGGTAAGGGCGAGCATCGCCGCCGACGAAGAACGTATAGCCAAGAACAAAGCTGAGAATCGATTGAAACTCATCCGGTCGGTCATCAATCAATTCACTAATGACCTGCCATCCCTCGGAGCCAATCTGCCGATGTCTGATGGGTTGCGCCAGGAACTGTTGGATCTTTCCACGAAGCTGGTGAAATCATTCAGCGATCAAAACGATCTGAACGACACCTACGATTACGGCATCCACGCACTGACTATGCGCGAGGTGGGTGATCTGATCAAGAAAGATGACTTCACGACCGCCAGGCAAAAGGCATTGTCGGCTCGCGATGGATTTCAGCGGATTCTCGACTCAAAGCCCGAATTGATGGATCGTTCCAGGGCTAATCTGGCGGTGGCGGAATCCCAACTGGGAAGGATAGCTAAATTTACCGGGAACAATGCCGATGCTGAAAGACATTTCCAGAAAGCACTCGAAGTCAGTCGCGACGTCGTTGAGAACCCGCACGGCGACATGCCGGAGGTCGATAGAGATCGCGATTTCGCGGCAGCGCTCATGCTTTATGGCTGGCTTGAAGTGTGGCTCAAGCGCCACGAAAATGCACGACGTAAATTAAGCGAAGCATCTGCCTTGTTCGAAAAGCATCTAAAAGACGGCTCCGATCGCGGCAAACACGAGTTGCTGCTATTGAACTGGTGTCGATGCCAGGAACATCTCGCCGACCTGGAGACCGAACTTGCCAAAGAGGAGGTGGACAAACAAAAAGTGCTCGAACATAGGAA
>Ga0206910_1076_pt1 | contig 19967 bp, 15 predicted proteins | sample Alteio_BWOrgHeat_77_FD_152949 | JGI IMG/M metagenome (GOLD analysis project Ga0206910, IMG submission 152949) | Enriched cells from forest soil in Barre Woods Harvard Forest LTER site, Petersham, Massachusetts, United States -... | ecosystem: Environmental > Terrestrial > Soil > Temperate forest >... | reverse complement strand
CCGAGCCACGGCGGATGACGCTGATTTTCGACGACATCGACCCCATCGACCAACTCGACCTCGATGAGGAAAATCTGCCTGAAGAGCCGTTCAATCTGGAGAACAAGCCCGATCCGTATTTTGAGCGCATGCCCAGCGGGCGCCGCGTCAAACAAGTTCCCGACGTGACGGAGTTTTTGCCGAAGTAAGGGCGGCGGTGCTATTTCTTAACCGTCAGCTCGACCACTTTGGAGTACTGCGGTTCACCGCCAAAGCCGTCGTCGAGTACGCAGCGGTATTGGGTGCCTGAGAGGGCGAGGGTTGCTTCATGCACAATCAGATTTCCATCGTTAACGCCGGTATAGAGCAGGCCGTTTTTGAGCGGTTGCCAGACAGTTTCCCTCGGCGGCAGGCATTGCCATTGGAAGTTGGGCAACGTGTCCACCGGGACTGTCACGATAAAGTTGACGATGGAGCCCGGCTGCGTAACCACCGAGGCGGGCTCGGAGACAATCAAGGATCGCGGTTTAAAAACCTGGAGGGAAACCTTGTTGGTGTAGATGGGCGGCACGGGCGGATTGAGGACCGGTTGTCCACTGCTAAGGTAGCCGTTGGACAACGTACAAACGAACTCATCGCCATCCATCAGCAACCTCGCCGAACGCACGGTCAAGGTGTTGGAATGCGTTCCGGAGTAGGTTGCGTTATCCTCCAATAATTCCCCCACGTTTTTAGGCATCCGCTTGTCCCGGATGGCATTTGCGCGGTAGATAATCCATTGAAAAACCGGAATCGGCTCGCCTTTGGTGGTAATGGTAAAAGAGGCGGTCCGACCGACCTCGACGATGGCCGACTCCGGCTGTTTATCAATCGAGGCGGGAGTGGCGCTGTACACGGTCAATTCAGCCTCGGCAGAAATAACTTTTCCGACGTCATTCGAAACCACACAGCGAAAGCTCGCACCGGACATGGTGGGGTCAAAATTCACCGTCAGGGCCGAGGATTGGATATGCGGGTCGGGCTGGTCGGCTAAAATCGCTCCGGGACTCCAGGCAAAAGAATACTTGCCGGAGTCTAAACTATAACCCGGCGTGGAAATTTCGTTGCCAGCTTCATCCGTTTTTGGGCTGCCAAAGACAGCCCAGCCGTCTTTGCCCGGTTGTTTAATTTGCCATTGGAAGGTGGTGGCGGCGGGAAGCGCGCCGGTGCTTTTCACCACAAAACGCGCACCGATCGGATCCAAGGTTGTTTGCGGGTATCCCACGCGGATGCTAGTGGGCGATGCAACAATCTTGGGCGCGGAAGGCATTTGAAAAACTGCCGAAGATTCCAAACTGAAATCCATGCCGTCCTTAAACGCGCGGACCCGCAGGCTGCCCGGTCCGGGCATTAGAAACGGTTCGCGGTAAGTAGGAGAAGTCTCGCTCGGCTCACTGCCGTCCACCGTGTAGTGAAAAGTGACCCCGGGTGTCGGGCAACTGAGGGTGACGAGGGGCTTGGCGGTAAAAAGGCCGCCGTTGGGTGAAATCATGGGCGGGGCGATAACAGGCAAATCTTCATGGGTGACAATTGCGCCATGGTCGCCCACGGCCACCCATAATCCCGGTTGGCTGAACAGTGCGACGAGATTTTCTTTCGTGGGCGGAGGCGGGTTTTGCCAATGTACATCATCCACCGAAGTCAAAATTGTGCCATGACTCCCGACCACGACGAAATGCCGACCGCTCCAGCCAATGGCGTTGAATTGTTCGCCTCCAAGACCGGCCATCGGGAGTTTCAGGCGGGACCACGAGCCGGCCTTGGAGGAAGTCCAGACCTGGGCAAGATCGCCTACGGCAAACGTTGAGTCTTCACGATGAGCAGCGCTGTTGAGCGAGTCGGCTGGAATGGTGCTTGAGCGGCTCCGCTGGCCAGCGCCACCCTGAGCAATTCCCCGACCTTCACGTAAAGACAAGGTACTGGCGCTGCCGGTGGCGCGTTGCGAGGCCGGGCGGACAGTGGCAGGCACCACGCCGACGGCAGTCCAGATCAGTCCCGTACCCGAAGTTAAAATATCATGGCCGAGGGAAATGATGAACTCCGGCGGCGAATAGGTAATATGGTAAAGGTCTGGCTGCGGAGGGCGGACAGCCCGATCTCTATTCAATCTATTCAGATTGGCGGTAGCGGAGACGTTTTGCGCCCGCGGAGTAAAATCAGGCGTAGTTGGCGCAGTCCAGTTTGACCCAGTAGACGAAACCAGGATGGTGCCATTATCGCCAACGACGACGAGTGAGGAAGCGCCGGCGGCGACGCCGTGCAAGTTTACCTTCGTATGAGAATTTTGGACGGACCACTTTACGGCGTCGCGAGAAGTAAGGATGAGGCCATTCGCACCCACTGCCACAAACTGATCATGAAACCAAGCAACCCCATTGAGATCCAGGTTGGTAGGCGAAGGCTGCGGCGTCCAAGTAGAAATTGTGTTCGATGAAGCGGTCAAAACCGTGCCCGCGGTGCCCACGGCAACCAATATGGCGCCGTTTCCCGAAATGCCCAAAAGGTTCTGCTGGGTACCTGAATCGCTCAAGGTCCAGTTATGGGGTACGTCTGCCCGCAACCCGTTCGGATAAAACGCAACCAATCCCAAAACCATGGCGGGACTAACGAGAATTTTTAGGGGCCATGGCAAACCGATGGGCATTTACTCCAAGTAACAGCCGCCGAACCGTCAAACCACACAATAAAAGAGGGGGAGATAGCCAACTCCAAGCGCAACCCGAACTATTCGCGGAACAACATCAGCTTCACGGCGGAGGGCTCGGGTTTGATCCGGCCCTGAAAGCGGTAGTCAATCAGTGAGACGATATTGCCGTGCAGTTCCTCGAGTGAGGAGCCCTCGGTGTAAATGTTCTCGCTATAGCAAGCGGCAACATAGCTTCCCTCCACCTGTTGAATGACTTCGAATGTTAGTTCCATAATGGCAGCGTAGACATAACCAAACAGGACTTTATCATTTCAAAAAAAGGTCAAAAGGTCAATCTTTTCCGTGATGTAACATTTTGCCTATAACGCACTAATAAACACCCTATAAATCGTTGTCTTCAACTAAGTTAGTTCCCACTTGCCCATTGGCTTTGAATGTGCTTAAAGCTCCCGTAATGCAACCACTTTGCTGCCGTTCAAACGCGTTGTTCGCCGTCCTCTTCACCCTAGTTTTCGTGCCGACCTTAAGTGGCCAGACGAGCACTACAGCCGCCAGCAGCACTGCGACGCCAGCGCCTGTCGCGACGGATTTCTCCCCGAAATTTCCAGCTGGTATTTGGGAACTGAGCCATGAAAACGACTGGTTTGTTTTTAGCGACCGTGATTATACGGGTGGATTGCGCCTGGCCTATACTTCGCCGAATTACAGTGACTGGTCGAAAGTGCCGGGCATTTATGAACCGAATTTAATCGCGGACACCATTGACCGCTTGAGTCTCATTGATGACAGCAGCGCGGTTGATGCGTTGGGTGAATATGCACAGATCAATATTTATACTCCAGATGACCAGTCCATTGATCCGCCGAATCCCTATGACCGCCCCTATGCGGGCTGGGTTGGCCTGGGCCGGGATTTAATCCGACAAACAATGTATCGGCGGGCGATCATGGAAACGAATCTTGGCTGGGTAGGTCCGTATTCTGGCGCACAGGATTTACAGGATAGTTTTCATACCACGATTGGCGACGCATCTCCAGCGGGCTGGGATCATCAGCTCAGAAATGAGCCGGTGTTCCAAATTGCATACCGGCAGGACTGGCGCATTCCGGCGTTGACCAATTTGGATCCCGCCGTCCATCAAACGTTCGGCTACGACGTTATCGCACATGGGTTGGCTACGGTGGGCAACGGCTGGGACTATGTGGCCGCGGGTGCGATGGTCCGGCTGGGTTATAAGCTCCCCTGGGATTTTGGTCCGGCCCGGCCACGGTTCGGCGAGATTGCCAGCCTGCCCTACCAACCGGGCGGCTCGACGACCAGCGATGATCTGAGTGCCTTGAGCGCGTATCTCTGCGCGGGAGCCGAAGCGCGGGCGGTGGGGCGCGACATTACGCTCGATGGCAACACTTTTGCCCACAGCGCCAGCGTGGTCCACAAGCCGGTGGTGGGCGAAGTATTCACGGGCTTGGTGATGACTTGGGGTCATTTCCGTGGAGACTTCCTGCTGCTCTTTGAGTCGGATACATTTAAGTCCCAGCCGCAGTCCGGCCAGTATCGCGGGATACTGACGTTTGGCTGCCAGTTTTAGGCAATCGGGCAGGATGTGATTTGGGGCTTGCCAGTGTCCCGGTGGGGGGCCTAGCCTGTTCCCCAGCGAAACGTACTTAGCTGCCACTGCAACCAGCCTGAAAGGTCGGGGTTATACTAGCGAGTGGTGCTCACGGATTAGCTCGTTTTTGGATTCCGGGTCGGTGGCTTCGATTTGAATGCTGTACATGGCCTGGAAACATTTCACTGCTCGCGCGGTGGACTGGCGTTGTCCCGCTGGCAGGGATGTCGGCGACCACTACGCTCAAAGCAAGATATCCAGCTGCGTCTGCCCAGACTACGCGGCTCCTCCCCATGACTGAAACCATCATCGCCCGGAATCAAATCCAAGTGAAGGGCATCCTCGAGCCCGATAACAACAAGTGCGGAAGCCTCCTTGACCCTGCCCGCAATGGGCGGACCCGTCCGACGGACCCGTTTTTGCCGCGTGAACTGCTGCATCGCTTCAAACTCAAACGCGGGAGCATGATTGACGCCATCGCGGCGCACGACGAACGCTTTCCCAACCCGAAGGTGCGGTTTATCGAGCGCGTGGACGGCCTGTCGATTGACGAACGGCGCCACCTGCCGGACTTTTCCCAACTCACGACCATTGGGCCGGACCAGCAGTTAAAACTGGAGTGCAAAGATGGCCGGATGACGACGCGGGTAATCGACCTCTTTTGCCCCATCGGCAAAGGCCAGCGCGGATTAATCGTCTCCCCTCCCCGTGCCGGCAAAACGACGCTGCTCAAAGACATCGCCATTGGGTGCCTCGAAAACCACCCCGAAGTCCATGTCATGGTCCTGCTGGTAGATGAACGGCCGGAAGAAGTCACCGACTTCAAGCGCGACCTGCCCACGTGTGAAATTTACGCGTCGTCGAACGACGAGGAATTGGAAAGCCATATTCGCGTGGCCGACATCGCGATTGAGCGCGCCAAGCGTTTGGTGGAAGTCGGCAAAGACGTGTTGCTGTTGATGGATTCGCTGACCCGCCTGTCGCGCGCGCATAATGCCTTTCGTAATACGGGCAAGACCGGCACCGGCGGCCTCGATGTGCGCGCGCTGGAACGCCCGCGGCAGATTTTTTCGTCAGCGCGCAATACTGAAGACGGCGGCAGCTTGACCATCATTGCCTCGGCGCTGATTGAAACCGGCTCGAAGATGGATGATATTATTTTTCAAGAATTCAAGGGCACGGGCAATATGGAGATGGTGCTGGACCGCAAGGCTGCGGAAATGCGCATCTGGCCGGCGATCAACCTGCATTCGTCCGGCACACGCAAGGAAGAGATGCTGTTGAACAAGGAGTATCTGGAAGGGGCGACCTTGCTGCGCCGCGCAATGGCGGGCACCAAAATCGAGGACGCGTGCGAAACCCTCATCGAGCGCCTAACCCAGACCAAAAACAACGCGGAATTTTTGCGAATGATTTTGCGGTCGTAACCCTTTTGGCACCCGAAGTCACGGGTAGTGATGGTTCACAGTTGACAAACACCCGTTTGATTCGCTCAAATCAACCTCTTTTCCCGACGAATTCCGTCTACGGAGCAGCCCACCGCCAAGAATGCAAAACTTTGCCGCCCAGTGTCTCGACATGGCCCGATCCATCCTGGGCCACAACCTGGATGCCATTAATGCCGACGGAAGCATCACCCCGATACCGGGTGAAACCGGACGCCCGGACGAACCCGGACACGCCGCACTGGCCATCGGGGAATTTTACCGCGCCACCGGCGAAACCAAGCTCGGCCAATATGATCTGGTCGACCTCGCTGCGCGCACGGTAACGGCGCAAGTTTTTACCGAAACCGAGGACGAAAGCGGCCTCGCCTACAGTGCATTGGGTCTGCTTTCCTTTGGCTGCGCCAAGGACCGCAATCCCGTCTGGGAACGGCTCTTTGAAGAAACGCGCCAGAAGCTTGACCGCGCCTTGCTGGCCCGCACGGACTACGACGACCACCGCCAGGCGTTTAACATTGCGAAGTCGGTGGCTCGATTCAGCCTCGGTCTGTCGAAAAAAGACGAGACCTCGAAGCTGGTGGAGCGCTTCATCGACCGCATCAAGGAAAACAGCAGCGGCGGCTATTTTGACGACTGTCCAACGGGCTTTGGCGGCTGCTTTGATATTTACGGTGTGCTGGCCTTTGGATTCATCCGCCAGGCGTTGCAATTGCACGCGAACATCCACCTGCGTGAACGCAAGCTGCCGAGCCTGCGCACCCATGCGGAAAAATACCTGCGCATGCTGCCGGATTTGGTGCGTCAAGATGGCTTGGGATGGAATTATGGCCGCGGTATCGGGGCCTATGGCCAGATGCATTGCATCAGCTTGATTCTCCAGGCCATGCGCGACGGCTGGATTACCGAAGAACAAAAGCCGCAGTATTTCGACATTCTGCGCCGGTTGTTCCACTACTTCTTTGCGTCGTACCTCGACCAGGAGCACGGCTACCTGGTGATTAGAGACGGCGAACGCGCCACGGGGACGAATCATCCCACGCGGATGGCGAATTTTGACGCTGCGCGTTACCTGTGCCAATGGTCGCGTCTGGCCAAGACCATCGGCGGGCAGATGAACCCGAAGTTTATCGGTCAAAAAACCACCGGACGCTGGGTTAATTTCGATTCTTCGAATCGCAAAGAGCAGGGACTATTCATTTACCAGGATTCCGAAAGCGGACTGCATCTCTCGATTCCGTTGCTGAGCGCCGGCACCAGCCGCAACAGTGACTCGCTGGCGTTCCCCCACTCTCCCGGCGTGTTCGACTGGCCCGTAGGCATGTACCTGCCCATCATGCTGCCAGAACTGACCTTCGGCGACAAAGTCATCATCCCGGCCTTTTACGGCAAACGCTGCACAACGGGACTCGGTCTGCGCAATTCACTCTTCTTCAAGTACGAGCAGCCGGAACTAATCACCAAGGACGAACAATTTGTGCCCGGCCTCGGTTCGTGCAAGGTGCAGTGGAATTTTACGGGCAGCAAGATCACGAGCGAATTCATCTTCACGGTGAAGAGCCAGGTGACGCTGGACAAACTGCGCTACATGATGGCCATCGGCGCACCGCATTCGCATTACCGGATTGGCACGACGCTGACCCTGGGCGCCGACAGCCTGCGGTGCGAAGTGGTTAAGGACGATTTCCAGGCCACGTGGGCACCGATTGAAACGGTGACCAACAACCCGAACTACCGCACGTATTGGGGTGGCCTGAACTACATCCAACTGCTGCACCGCGACCATCCGTTTGTGATGCGCCCGGGCCAGCAATACCGCCTGACGATTCAGTTCCAACCGCACATCGTGATGGCGGACGAGTAGTCAGATTGGCTGACGCAGGTTGGGTTGACGAAACGAGCGGGTGCAGGTAGGTTTGGCGGGCTGGATTATAGGCCGTGAAGAATTTCCCGACATTGCCGCGCTATTTGTTCTGGCTGATATTTGCGGCAGTAGCTGGGTGGGAAATAGGCTTATTGTCGCCCATTTGCTTTCTGCCCGACTGGAATAACACCTGGGGTTGGGCCAGGAATATTCAAGCCGATGGGCTCGGGATGGTGTACCTCGGCAAACCGTTGTACAATTATCCGCCGCTGATGGCATATTCGCTGTGGCTGTTTGCCAAGGGATTCGGCAGCGCGGCGGCGTTGCAGCAAAATTTATATTTCTACAAATTATTCCCGCTGGCCTTTGACTTTGCGGCGGCCGTGCTGGTCGTGAAATGGGCCGGAGACCGCCGCCGGGAGATTATTTATCTGCTGCTGCTGATCGCCAACCCGGTTTACCTTTTTGAATCCTACACTTGGGGTCAAATCGACTCGATCTACTGCGCTTTGTTGTTTTTTACCCTGTACGCAATGATACGGGATCGGCCCATTACGGCCCTGTTGCTTTACACGCTGGCGTTCAATTTTAAGATTCAAGCGCTGCTGTATGCGCCGCTCTTTGGCCTGGTGCTGTTGTGGAAGATAAACAATCCATGGCCACTCCGGCGTGTGGCGACGGCGCTGGTCGCGACCGCCCTGCTGCAAATGGCCATCGTGCTGCCCTTTCTGCTAGCTGGTGATGCGCGGCAAATGTTCGATATTTTGAAAAGTCCGATCAACTACTACCGGTCGATTTCGATGAACGCCTACAATTTTTGGCAGTATTTCTATGGCTTGAATTCCTTGAAGACCGAAGACACCGTGAAGTTATTAGGGGGAATCAGTGCGCAGCACATAGGGCTGGGTTTATTCTTTGGGTTTTCGCTGTTGGTGCTGGGGCCGATTGTCGTGCGGATAGTCCAGGCGAATCAAAAACGTACGATCTTGGCCTGGAGCGAGGAAAATCTCTGGTTGATGTGCAGCCTGATTCCGCTGGGATTTTTCTTTTTTTGCACCCAAATGCATGAACGTTACTCGCAGCCGGCCATTTTATTCCTTGCCGTGTATTCGTTTCGCACCCGGCGGTACTGGCTGCTGGTGTTGATGTTTTTGGCCTACGGCCTGAACATGGAATATGTTTTCGAAAACGAACTTTACCCGAGGTATTGGCAGATAATCTTCGATTCACGGCTGGTGGCCACGATTTACGCCATTTTGATTGGCGGGCTGTTATGGCAATATTTTCGCACGTTGCCCAAACAGGTGGAAGCTGCCCCGCTAGTCTGAGTCTCAGCGCACGGGTAAACTGGCCGTGCGGAGATGATCTTTAACCTGGGCGATGGTGAATGTTCCAAAGTGGAACAAGGAAGCGGCGAGTACTGCGCTGGCACCGCCCTGCTGGATAACATCCACAAAATGGCCGAATTGGCCGGCGCCACCGGAGGCAATCACTGGCACTTCCACCGCGTCACTCACGGCACGGGTCAGGCCGATGTCGTAACCATCCTTGGTGCCATCACAATCCATGCTGGTGAGCAAAATCTCGCCAGCGCCGAGGGCAACAACTTGTTTGGCCCAGGCCACGGCATCGAGCTCGGTGGGCTTGCGGCCACCGTGGGTGTAGACGCGCCAGTGCTTGCCGTCGGGTTCACGTTTGGCGTCGATGGCCACCACGATGCACTGGTTGCCAAATTTTTTGCTGGAGCGCAGCACGAGGTCGGGGTCGAGAATGGCCGCTGTGTTGAGGCTGATTTTGTCCGCCCCGGCATTGAGCATGTCTCGGATGTTTTCGACACTGCGCAGGCCGCCACCAACCGTCAGCGGCATGAAGCACTGGTCGGCGGTGCGCTCAACCACGTGCTGCATAATGCCGCGTTCTTCGCTGGAAGCAGTGATGTCGAGAAAGACCAATTCGTCTGCGCCCTGTTCTTCGTATTTTTTGGCAGACTCAACCGGATCTCCCGCATCAATCAAATTGACAAAGTTTATGCCTTTTACCACGCGGCCTTTGTTGACATCAAGGCAAGGAATGACGCGAACGGATAACATAAAGAAGTTTTCGGTTTACAGTTTACAGTTTGCGGTTGGTGGCCAAGGACTTGCTATTTGGCTGAGAGACAAACTTTGTGCCTGAATACTCGGTCTTTTGCAAATACCCTATCAATGCACTGATTTGCCGCACGATTTCATCAGCTAGAGCGTTAAGCTCCTTAAGTTTTAGTTCCACAATGTATCCACGATCAAAGGCCAGATACAAATGCGACTTGGTTTCCGCCAGGGAACCACGAGAGATGGTCAGAAAATTAATGAATTCCCTCGAGCCACCACGCTCAAAGCCCTCGGCAATATTGGCCATCACGGAAATTGCTGAGCGCCGCAACTGATCGCGCAAGGAATAGTCGTGAACACTGGCTAATTTTTCATTGATGTCGTATACTGCGTTGGCCAAAACGCGTGCCTTTTTCCAGCACTCAAGATCCTCAAAGCGATGTACCGTGGCCATTGGATGAAATTTAAAGTGAGGTAGCAGGGATATAACGATCCCGTTAATCCAAACCGTAAACAGCAAACTGTAAACCGTAAACTTATTACTCCGTCGAAACCTTACCAGAGCCGGCCAGCGCTGAGGCCAGCGCGTGCCAGGCGAGCGTGGCGCATTTGACGCGGGCGGGGAATTTGCGCACGCCTTTGAGCGCAATAGCGTCGCCCACCCTTTCTTCGATGGCAATGGGCAATTCCTTTTCATCCGCCAGCAGAGCTTGCATGTCGGCGATGGCTTCGCGAGCTTCGGCGACCGTCTTGCCTTTGATGCGGAGGGTCATGAGCGAAGCGGAGGCTTGGGAAATCGCGCAGCCCTGACCGGTGAATTTAACGTCAGCGATTTTGTCGCCGTCCATTTTTAAAAAGACGGTCAGCTCATCGCCGCACAAGGGATTAAAGCCCTCGCCCACTGACGAAGGGTTTTCCAGCGCGCCGCGATTGCGCGGGCGACGGTGGTGGTCCAGGATGATGTCTTGGTAAAGGTCGTTGAGTTCGTCGGACATGGCTTAGCTGAAAAGTTTGCGGACTTTCGCAAGGGCGGACGCCAGTTGTTCAACTTCGGCGCGGGTGTTATAAAAAGCAAAGGAGGCGCGGGCGGTACCGGGAATTTTGTAGCGCTGCATGAGCGGCTGGCAGCAATGGTGTCCGGCGCGAATGGCGATGCCCTCGTTGTCGAGCACCGTGCCGATGTCGTGCGGATGCACGCCGTCCATGACGAAGGAAAGGACGCCGACCTTCTCCGGCGCTTCACCGATAATGCGGATGCCCTGCACGTTGGCCACGAGGTCCGAGGCGTAGGTCAGCAAGGCGCTTTCGTGGGTGGCCAGCGCGGCGTGGTCAAACTTGTCGAGGTAATGAATGGCCGCGGCCAGACCGATGGCGCCGCTGATGTCGGGCGTGCCAGCCTCGAAGCGTTCGGGCAATCCACGGAAGGTGGTTTTTTCGAAAGTAACGCGCTCGATCATGTCGCCACCACCCTGGTAGGGCGGCATTTTTTCGAGCAGAGCCGCCTTGCCATACACAATGCCAATGCCGGTGGGGCCAAAAAGCTTGTGGCCGGAGAAGGCAAAGAAATCGCAATCCAGTGACTGGACATCGACGCGCAAGTGCGGGACGGATTGGGCCCCATCCACGAGGGTAATCGCACCGACTTTTTTTGCGCGGGCAATCAGTTCACGCACGGGATTGACGGTGCCCAGCGCGTTCGAGACGTGGGTGATGGCAAAAACCTTGGTGCGCGCGGACAGCAATTGGTCGAAGTGGCCGAGATCGAGCTCACCGCTGTCGGTGACGGGAATGACCTTGATGACGGCGCCGGTGGCCTGGGCAACGAGCTGCCAGGGCACGATGTTGGCATGGTGCTCCATGCCGGAAAGGAGAATTTCGTCGCCCGCTTTGAGGTTTGCCCGGCCCCAACTGGAAGCAACGAGATTAATGCCCTCGGTCGCGCCACGGACAAAAATGCATTCGCGGGCTTCGGCGGCGTTAAGGAACTTCGCCACCGTCAGGCGAGCGCGGTCATAGGCATCGGTGGCCTCGGCGCTGAGGTAGTGGACACCGCGGTGGATGTTCGCGTTGGTCGAAGCGTAGTAGTGGCTGACGGCGTCGATGACCGCCTGCGGCTTTTGGGCGGTGGCGGCGTTGTCGAGATAGACCAGCGAGTGCGCGCCTACGTGGGTGTCGAGGATGGGAAAGTCCTCGCGCACGGCGGAGACGTCGAATGCGATGCTGGTCTTGGCGTGGGTGCCGGCCTTGGTCATGGGAATCGATTAATCTACCCGGAAACTCCGCGCAGTGCAACAAAGAGATGGAAGGAGGATGCGGTCAGTTCGCAGTGGCTGCACTGGACGAAGATTTTGAAGGCGAAGTTTTCAAGCCGTCACCCACCTTAAAATTAACTGCCCAACCTCCATTGCGTTTTATCAAAATAACCTGCACCTGCTGGTCGTCCACAAAGACCGGATCATAACGGCCGGAATTTCCCCCGGCGTCAATGACGGGTGATTCACCTCTCACGGCGAGCAAGGCATCCAACTGTGTTTGCAGTCGAGGGGACAAGGGAGCGTTTTTCTGCAAATTATTAATGACATCGGCAATGCGTGCATCGATGGCGACCGGGTCATCCATCGTCAAAGGCGGAGCCGGGGTTGGAACCGCATTTGAATTATCTGATGCTGGCGCAACGACGGCGAGTTTGGGCGGCTCGACCGATGCGGCGGGCGGGGCGGAAACTCCAGCTGCCATGGGTGCTGGCGAATTATGGTCCGCGGCAACAGTACCGGATCGGCGGAAAAACCGCAGGCTGAAGCCAATGACCACCCCAAGTAAAAATACGATGGCGAACTTTTTAAATTTCATAAAACACGCCGCGATGAGAGTGAATACCGCTTAGTAAATGCGGAAGCTACCGACGAGATGGAAGGACCTGAGATTGCAGCGATCCGGCTATGTTGGTATATTTTCGATTATTATCTTCAAATGCGAGGTCCAGGTATTTACGCAAATCATCCATTTCCATTAGGATTTTGGCGTGGTAGGGATACAGGTTGGCGCTGCTCAATCCGTAGGTGGTGCTATCGGCCAGGCTGCGGAGCTTGCTGTTGAAAGCCTGAAAAGCTGAGTCGATCTCCTGTTTATTGTTATGCTGAACCGCCGAAGTAAGTTCAGCCTGGAAATCGGTAATTGCGGTCTGGATAAGCTGGCTGGGAATGTCAGTGATGGGCTTGTTTCTGATCAGCGTATCGAGGGACGTAATCAAATCCATCGCGGCGCGAATTTTAAGGCCCTCATCCCGGAAACGGGCCCAGTCCAGCTTCACCCAGCCGTTATCGGCATTGATGTTATCCAGGCGATTACCGAACCAGCGGATGTCAGTGGTGATGCCGGGGGCCTGGGAATCCGTTTTGTAAGTCATCGACATCGTGGCAACGCCGATGACTTTGCCGGAAGGACGATCAATGATGGGGCTGCCACTGAGGCCCGGTGCGAGTTGAGCGTTCACCTGCACATATTCCGGGCCAATGTCGGTGAGCTGACCGTTGATTTGCGCAGGGACTCCGGCTCCTTGAGAATTACCCGCGATGGTGACCTGGTCGCGCACCGACGCATTGGTCTGCGGGTTGGGCATGACTTCGAGATAGTTTTTGGCCAGGTTGTCCGGAATCTTTAGAATGGCGAGGTCATAGTCGGTGGCGCCATACAGCGGCCCGGTGAGCGGCAGGTCATTTCCGTCCATGTCGGTGACGGTGAACCATTTATTGCCCGAGAGGAGATGTTCGTTGGTCACCACAAAATACTGGTCATGCAATTTCGCGATGAAGCCGCTGCCTTCGCTATAGTCACCACGGATGATCACCAAAGCCTTGAGCATGGTGGCGGGAAGGGGGCTGTTGGGAGACAAGATGTTTGTGGCAATTTTGGACTGGTGAGAGTTGGCTGAAGATTCGTTGACTGGCAGATTTTCAGCACGGGAATTTTTGTCGGAACTTTGCCTGTTTGCACTGGTTTGAGGAGGGGCATCGTCCAAGTACGGTGAAAACTCACGGACCAGCGACTGGTCAATTTGAGCCAAGTCGGAAATTTGAATAAATTTTTTCTTACCCGAGGCCAAATCGAGAAACTCGAGCATGTCATCATTGCGGCCAAGCAACTGGACTTTGCCGTGGGGGTTGGGCGCCCCGGTGAAAGTGTAATTCAGCGGGAATCTAAAATCCAAACTGGCAGGCAGTAGCCGGAGGACCGCTTGATCCGAAGGAATGAGTGCGGAAAGAGATACATAGCTGGTGGAGCCATCAGCGACCTGGATGCACTGCGCCCAGTTGTCATTATGGGCCAGTACATGAACAGTGGTTTCCTTGCCGCCGGAGTCAGTCAAAGTACAAGTGAAGGGCACCTTGGCCAGTATTGTCTGATTCAGCTTGGCAATAAAAACCTGGTCGGAGGGCGAGAGCGTAGCCAGAGAGAGAAAGCGCACAGTTTCGGAGCCCGGCAATGTGTACTCGAGGAGGACATCGTCATGCCCAACAAGGGTTACGTGCGTGATTTTGCCCTGCAAATCGGTGAGGTCCCGCTCCTGGGGCAGGCGAATCAACCAGTAAAATTGATAATAAGCCCAACCGCCAACCGCAGCGAGGACCAAGATAAATGACAAAGACTTGAACCAATCCTGTGTCCAAAACGGTGGATCGGGCTCCGGAATGTATTGAAAGGTGCGTACAGGCGGCAAAGTGCTTTCGGGTGGCAGAGCAGGGACTGGCGGTGGCGCGGCAAGTGGCGGCGAAGTGGTGCCGCCCAATAAATTCCTAGCTGACGGGTTTGGGGTAGATTCCTTTTCTTCGGTGGAATCCTGTTCAAATGGAAGGGGGTCGCTCATGATTCTTATATAATCCGAAAGCACCCACTTGATCCAAAATCTGCCAACAGCGCCCTCGTTTTGCCAAGCTCGGTATTGTGCGAAGGATCGTTAACTTGTCAATCACACCAGGGGGCTATTTGTTTAAACTTAATTTCAGTTGGGGGTCTTTGCGTAAGCTAATGTTTTAACCCTCTTCGCGGCGCTGCGGTCTTTTTCTTCTGAGGCAGCCGGAGTCCTGGACGCCAAGTACGCGTTAAACGTAAATCTCCATTACGCCCACTTGCTGCGTTCCTTGAGCATGAGTTGGGCAACATTGTGGCCGCTGGCTCCCCAGACGCCGCCACCGGGATGGGTGCTCGCGCCGGTCAGATACAGGCCCTTGATGCCGGGCACGCGATAGGAGGATAGCTCAGGCATCGGGCGGAAAGTAAACATCTGGTCGAAACTCATTTCGAGGTGCATGACGTTGCCGCGGCGCATGTCGTGCATCCGCTCGATGGACAGCGGCGTCTGAATATAGCGGTCGAGGACCTTGGCCTTGGTGCCGGGGGCGTAGGCTTCGACGGCGTCGAGCAATTTGTCGGCTTCGCGCTCGGCAATGGCGTCCCAATTTTCGCCATTGCGAAGCTCGTAGGCATGATACTGACCCCAGACGAACATGACGTGTTTGCCTGGCGGCGCGAGTCCGTCGTCGAGCGCGGAGAAAGTCATCACCAAGGGCACGGGCTTGGCGGGTGGACGGCAGGCGGACCAATCGCCATAGGCATCGGCAATGGCTGCGCGCGAAGGACAGAGCAGTTGCAATCCGTGATGGCACTCGCCCACCCCACGGGCGTCGAGTTTTTGACCCGGATATTCCGGCAGGCCGCTCATGGCGCAGCGGACAATCATGCCGAAACCGTTGCCAAGGCGCAGTGAAGCAGAGCGGGCGCGGACGTAAGACGGCAACTCCGTCGCTTCCTTCAAAAGTTTGTCGAGGGTCGTCTTGATATGACAGGCGGCGACGACGGCGCGGGCTTCGTAGCGGGTGCCATTTTCGAGACGAACACCACGGGCGCGGCCCCGGCCATCGGTTTCAATCGCGGCGATGGGCGCGCTTTCAAATATCTCGCCGCCGTCGGCAATAATGCGGCGCTTGAGGGCTTGGGTTAACGCGCCGCTGCCACCACGGGCGCGCTTCATGCCGCTGCGATGGTACATGGAATGCCAGCCCGCGAAGTCGCCGCTGGCGGGTTCGGTCGGCGGCGGGCCGGATTGCGCAGCAAGCCAGGTGATGGCGGTGCGCAGGGATTCGTGCTCGAAAGTTTCCTCGACCAACTGGCCATAGGGCGCCATGAGCAGCCGCAGCATGTTCATGCGGTTGTGGCCGCGCAGGGTTTTGCCAAACATCGCGCGGAATAAATTCCACGGAGTCGGCGGCTTCAGGAAGGCGGCGAAGACTGCTTCGTTGAGTTCGCCCCAGGTCGAACAAAATTTTTCGTAGGCCTCGGCGTCGCGCGGACTGAGTCTGGCGATGCTGTCGCACGTTTTTCGCACATCGCGGTAAAAGCTGATGCTGTCATTGGTGCCCGCGACTGGATGCCAGGCCCAGGGGTCCATCTCCAAATATTCGAGGCCATGACGCGCGAGATCCAGATCGGCCAGCACGGGCGTCTGGTGAATCATGACATGGGCAGAGGAACCTACGTCGATTTTATAGCCGGGAAAAATATCGTCCTGGGTACAGACCGCGCCGCCAACGATGTGACGTCGCTCAAACACCGCGACCTTGAGTCCCGCCTTCGCCAAGTAGGCGGCGGTAATCATGCCATTGTGCCCGGAACCGACGATGATTGCATCGTACATCGGGCGAAACCTTAATCAAACGTTTCGCAACTTCCAACATCGAACGCTCAACGCCCAACGTCGAACGCTTAACGCCAAAGGAAAGAAAACTCGCGCAATGACGCCAAGGCGCAAAGAGGGATTCAGAAAAATGAACCACGGAGGACACAGAGAACACGGAGGGTGGTTATCTAAAATCTCTCTTGCTCCGTGTCCTCCGTGCTCTCTGTGGTTAAATATTCCTGGTCTTCTTAGCGACTTGGCGCGAGAAATTCTTCTGCCGATTGCCGGAATCAGAACATTGCTAAATCTTCGTGCCGTCTTTTTTGACGAGGCGCTTGAATTCGGCGGTGATTTTCTTGGCGGCGGGGCCGGGCTTGCCGGTGCCGATGGGGCGGCCGTCCATCTCGATGATGGACACGACCTCGGCGGCGGTGCCGGTGATGAAAATTTCGTCGGCGATCCAGGCGTCGTAGCGCGTGAGGTTCTTTTCCTCGACAGGCATTTTCAACTTCTTCGCGATGTCGAGCACCGCGCCGCGGGTGATGCCCGAGAGCGCGCCAGCGGAAAATGGCGGAGTGAAGAGTTTGCCCTTGTGAACGAGGAAGATGTTGTCGCCCGTGCATTCGGCGATGTAACCCTGATCGTTCAACATCACGGCCTCGTGGAAGCCGAGGTTCTGCGCCTCGATTTTCGCCAGGATGTTATTGAGGTAATTGAGCGACTTGATGGTCGGCGGCAGCGCGGCAGGATTGCACCGGCGCGTGGGCACAGTGATGATTTTCAGGCCCTGTTCGTAAAATTCCGGCGGGTAGAGCTGGATCTTGTCCGCGATGATGATGAGTTGCGGGCTGGCGCAGGATTTGGGCGACAGGCCGAGGCTGCCCACGCCGCGCGAAACTACGAGGCGGATGTAGCCGTCCTTGAGGCCATTGACGCGGCAGGCCTCGCAGGTGGCGTCGGAAATTTGTTTCCGGGTCCAGGGGAGATCGAGCAAGATGGCCTTTGCAGAATATTCGAGGCGCTCGAGGTGTTCCTCAAGGCGGAAGACGCAGCCGGAATAGAGGCGGATGCCCTCAAAGATGCCATCGCCATACAAAAAGCCGTGGTCGAACACGGAGATTTTGGCGTCTGCTTGATCAAAAAACTTGCCGTTGATGTAGACTTTCATAGCGCAATAACGGTCAACGATGGCAGGCGGGGCGGGATTTGTCGAGCCTTTGGAGAGGCTGGACTCCGCGCGTTCTTTGGTACAAGACTTACAAACACCCCTTTACCCCAGGAGCAATTACCATGACTACCCCTACTTCGGAACTGACCACGATTTCACGCCGGGATTTTGTCCGCACCGCGGCGCTGGCGGCGGGCGCAGTTTCCACCGGAATTATTTCGACGTCCACAAATGCCGCCGACGAACAGCCCGCCGCGAAACCCACGGCAGCCAAACCGATGATAGGATTCCAGGCCGAATCGTCGTACCTGCTGCAGTATGGCATCGCGCGGTTTTTCGATGACGTGCAGACGCGCGCCAATGTCAACACGCTGTTTCTTCATTGTAATTTGTTCGAACCTTCGTGGAATGGCATCGACCAGAACAGTCCCACCGGCGCCTTTGCCACAGCGCACCCGCAGTACTACCAGAATGTCTTCATGAAACCGCAGGCGCTGGGTAATGGTGACGCCAGCCTGCCCAACACGATGGAGCAGATTACGGAGGAAACCAAAAAACGTGGGATTAAAATTTATCCGTGGATGGAGGAGGATAACCGCGCGCCGGCAAACATCACGGGCATGGACCAGCTTTACGAGATAGACCTCTACGGCCGGCGCACGGGGGGACATCCCGGCGGCCCGTGTCTCAACAATCCGTATTTTCGCAATCTGATTTCCGCGTCGGTCGAGGATTTCGTCCGCGAGTACAATGTCGACGGACTGCAACGCGGGTCGGAGCGACAAGGTCCGCTGGGCAATGCGCTGGGTGCGTGGCACCATGGGGCGAAGAGCGATCCGGGCCACACCTCGTGCTTCTGCGACTATTGCGCCGCAAAAGCCGCGAAAGTGGGCATCGATTTCGACCGTGTAAAGAAAGCCTTTCTCGCGCTCGAACCGTTTGTTCGTGCCGGGCGGGCCGGCCAGCGTCCGCGCGACGGCTACTTTGTCGCGTTCTGGCGGCTGCTGCTGAACCATCCCGAATTGCTCGCGTGGGAAAATTTCTGGGCGACGAGCATGCGCGAAATGCAGAAGGAGTTTTATACCAAGGCGAAATCCATCCGCTCGGATGTGCAAGTGGGGTTTCACATCTGGCAAAATATTTCGTTCAGCCCATTTTATCGCGCCGAACAAGACTACGCGAACTACACGGAGTATGCGGATTTCATCAAACCCGCGCTCTATGATAATCCGGCAGCAGAGCGCATGACCTCGTTTGTCGACAGCGTTACGCAAAATGTGTTCGGCGATTTGAGCCATGAGCAGATGCTCGATTTCGAATACAAGGTCATGGACCTGCAGGAAAAATCCTACGACGAAATTGTGGGCCGGAATAATCCAAACTACGAAACGCAGCTTGGCACGCTGCCCATCAATGGCACGCCGCGCGGGACGTTCCCCGGGTTTTCCGGCGATTATGTCTACCGCGAAACCAAGCGCGCGGTGGCGGGCGTGGCGGGATCCAAAACAGAAATCCGCCCGGGGCTGGGCATTGATGTGCAGGAAAAAAACAGTACACCGGAAAGTGTGCGTGACGCCGTGCATGCGATTTTCCAAGCGGGTGGCACCGGGATGGTATTGTCGACCAGCCATGCTGCAATGCGACCGGAAAACCTGAGTGCGGTCGGCGCGACGCTGCGGGAACTCAAACTGGTCTGAGTTGGCGCAGTGAGAGAATTGAGTGCGGGATTTCACCAGGGGTGGTGTCCTCCTACGGTGTTTTATGACGAAGTTCTGAGGAGTTTCCCTCGGAGCGTGAAGGTATTGTAACGTGGATTTAACGCTACGCACGTTAAGCACCGACATCCATGGTCTATACTTAAGAGCGTAATGACCAACGACTCTTTCAGTAATTTCAGCTCGGTTCTGCGAATAGGCGAACTCCCCTACTCCGCCACGGCGTTTGACCTCGCTACCCCGGGAGCAGAGATAAGCCGTTATTTTAAAAACCGGCCGGATGCGCCGGGAATAATTATAACGCAGGGGTCGAAGCCAGTCAGTGCGTTGACACAAGCGGCGTTTTTGCGTGTGATGAGCCGGCCGTATGGCCTGGAACATTTTACGGTGCGCCCGATATCGACGCTGGTCGAATGCGTGAACCGTTCGTCGATGCTTGAGTTGCCGGCGTCATGCACAATTCCAGAGGCGGTGGAGCGCTGCCTCTCCCGCGACGGCAACGAAATGTATGAGCCGTTTTTGGTGCAGGGAGAACCGGATGGCAGCCTGCGCATGGTGGATTTTCGCACATTGCTGCTGGCTTCGAGCCAGATTTTTGCACTGCGCAACCAGCAACTGGCGGACGAGATCAGCGCGCACCAACGCACTGAAGCGGAGTTGCGCGCGGCCAAACTGGAAGCCGACAAGGCCAACCTGGTGAAGGGAGAGTTTCTGGCCAACATGAGTCATGAAATTCGCACA
>Ga0206910_1075_pt1 | contig 20239 bp, 17 predicted proteins | sample Alteio_BWOrgHeat_77_FD_152949 | JGI IMG/M metagenome (GOLD analysis project Ga0206910, IMG submission 152949) | Enriched cells from forest soil in Barre Woods Harvard Forest LTER site, Petersham, Massachusetts, United States -... | ecosystem: Environmental > Terrestrial > Soil > Temperate forest >... | reverse complement strand
ACAGCCACGCGGTCCGTATTGGGCTGACGGTCAGCCGCCGCCACAACATAATAAATCGCGTTATTATTGATAGTTCCCGCATTATTCAGCCTTGTCCATGTATTGCCAACGTCGGTTGTATAAGCGGCTCCCAGTAAATTTTGGGCTGCATTGGTGCCTGCAATGAGGTAACACTTTCCCGCCGTGGTCGATGTACAGGCGATATCAAAAGGTTTTCGAGTTCCATCATTGGTTGTGGATCCGGGAAGGAAATTCCCTTCGGTCATGATGGTCCACGCTGTCCATGTTCCCAATGCACCGTCCCATCCGACGGTAAAGATATCCCCTTGGTTTGTCATGGCTGCGACCAAAATCTTTTGAGAACCCACCATCGGTTGTGCAACCGCACGAAACTGCCGGAAGGTTCCTGCCCCTGTGGTTGATTCAGCCACCGTAAAAGACAAACCACCGCTGGGTGTTGAATTGCCACTTGTCCAGTTCGTTCCGTCCCACTTCATCCATCGCGCGCGGTTTCCATTGGAATTTCCACCCGTACTGTACACGACGATAAAATTAGACCCGGCATATTCCCAAGCGCCGTCAAAAACAGCTTGGCTGGTGGTCACCGCGCCGGTTGCAATAATTTTTGTATTCACATACGTGACGCCGTTCCATACCTGTCCCATGATCTGGCTGGCAATATCTTCCCACACAATGACGGACTGTGATCCATTCGTATTGGTGGCGGGAGCATTGTACATGCGCACCATGCGCGGAATGGATTCGCTGCCGGGATAGCCGATATCGTTGACATGTTCCGTCAGCGCGACGTCCGTGAGATCTCGCCATACAGGACGATATTCCACCCGGTTGTAGCTGATGACGGCATTGCTGGCGTTGCCGGCCGCCATCGCGCGTGCCGAGAACGTGGCTACCAGAATTCCCGCGAACGTCAAAAATCCCGCGAGGTATTTGCCCTTGCGGAAGAGACTGTTCGTGAGGCGATGAAGTTTTTCTAGATTCACCGAGCTCCTGTCTGGCGATACGTCATCGATTCATCCGCTTTTCGTTTCACGTTGGGATCTTTATCCTGCTGTAGTTTATGCAGAGCATTTGTTGCATCTGATGTTGGAACGAAGCGGAGATGATGCGCTAAATGCGCTTTCACGGCCGGCGATTTTTCAACGGACGCCTGAGCCACCAACATCGCCTGCGCTTGGGGCGTGCCCATCAGTCCTAAAGCAGCAATCGTGCTTTGGCGTAATTGAACGTCTTGATCTTTCAAGGCTAAGGCAAACGTGGGCAATGCAGCGGGATTGCGAAGCTGTCCCAAGGCATCCACGATGTAGCGCCGTACGAGCGCTCGATTTTCAGCCTTGAACGCCTGGGCTAAACCGGGAATGACCACAGGGTTTTGGCTGTGGCCTAAGGCGTCGATTGCGGGAAGGCAAATTTGGGTTTTCGGATCACTGACTTTATCGAGATTGGTTTGCAGTTTGGGATCGATAACGGGTACGGAATTAGCGGTGTTTTGCGACGGAGGAGTGAGTGAGATTGTGTCGGACCAAGAAGGGGTGGTGAAAATTGAGCATAAAATCAATGCGATTTTAACGTGGCTCGTACGCGTGCGTGCGCCCGCGCGCGCGAAAAAGAAATAAACTTGTCCGAAACAAGAAAGTAATGAGTCCATGCCCACTCCCCTAGATAAAAATTTATACGAAACGAGAACCCGGAACGACAGAGACCGCCCGCGTCTCAAAAAAAACGGGGCGTGCAGGTAGGATTAACAGCGGAGAATGACGGGAAGACAAGCAGATCGATTTTGACTAAAACGTAACACCATAAAGAGCATCAAGATACCGACGAAGGGGGTTATCCACAAGTTCTGCACATTGTGCACAAAGCGTTTTTGGGTGGGCTCTAGAGCCTCTTGAATGGCTCCCATAATTGAAACTAGACATGTCAAAAACGACTTCTTAAATAGATCTGAAAAGTAATTTATACCCCCCCACAAATCACGCATTCCATGGGCTTCAATTTTTACAGTAAGATCGAACAGATTGGACATGAACAGCTCTGTCAAGTTTGTTTCAGAAGCACTGGGTTGTAGGATGTTATTGTGGCTATCGCGGATTTCAAGGTCGGTGAAATCGTAGGTAAGGTTAGGTAGATAGCTCCCTTTTACCGTCGTCCCCGCAGATGCCTGCGAGGCCCCCACCCGGAGGACGGTCAAAGGAAGTATGAACAGCCCTATAGCAGCAAGAAGCAACTGTTTTTTCATATCGTTTCGGTAACCCCGCTATCCCACAAGGTTCGGTGGGGCCGGAGGCTTTGCACAGTTCGGTGGTACACCACCAAACAGTATCCATTCCAAAACACATCTATTTTTGGAGGAGGATGTCGCCCGATTACTCAGGCTTTGCCGTTATCGCTCGACGTTCAAGGAACAAGGTTCCAAAAGGACCGGCTTGCACAAGCTCGGGAATCCGAGAGGCATGCCGGTTCAAATCGGCCACGGTCCATATCGTCGCAACTTTAGGCTATAAAAATAGATAAAGATCTAATACTGCAGGGGAAGTCTAGCCGGGGTCTTTTTGATTGTCAAGGTTTTATCTAGTTTGTAAAGATTTATGAATGTTATCGACGGTAGGCGTGTTCTAAGAGGACACCGAAGTGTAATGTCGGGTAGCTTCTTTCCAAAAGTACAACGCAAGGGCTAAGCTGGAGGTCGACATGAGGCAGGCGAGGAGCCAATCCGAGGGCTTTAGTTGATGAAGAAATCCTTTCACGGGGAAGCTCACCATGACTGCGACAGGGACCACATAGATCAGCACCTGTCGAACAACGGTACTGTAAATATCGACGGGAAAACGACCTAATGTCATCACGTCACGATAAATCCAGATCGTATTATCGAGCTCCTGCGTCCAAACTGCCAGTGCAGCAACGGCAATGTGGATTGCCAGCGCAATGAGCATTCCGTTTATGCATAAAACGCTATAGATCAAGAGCGATGTGAGGCTGAGCGCATGCGGAATTCGTGTCATCACATAGGCGGTCACCCCCAAAACAGGGATCACGGTCACGACATCCAAAAAATCGACCGTGTTGAAGGCCACGCGGAACAGAATTTGGACCGGTTGGATCAAAAAGTAATCGAAATCGCCTTCGCGAACCAATGCGCGAATTCCGTAAATGCCTCGAAAGAAAAGTTGCGCAATAATATCGATCACATTGAAGGTCAGAAAAAAAAGAGCGACTTCTTCCATCCGATATCCGGCCAGCGCTTGGGTGTGTTTAAAAATGGATGCGAGAAAGAGAAGAAAAAAAGCGATGCGAACTAATTTTCCCAGGAGGTATCCCCCGGATGCGACCACATGCCCGGTCTGAATTTTAAAACTCATGACGGCCAACTGAACCCAGATGCGAAAATATTTTTTCACCATGCTAAGACCCTTCCGCACCGTACATATCCACGCCACGAACCCAAAACCATCGCGCCAGAACCGCTAAGCCAATGATCCAAAAAAACTGCACGCGAAAGCCTTGGACGATTTCTGTCATGGGCGCCCGTTCTAAAAAAATGCGCATCGGGAAAAAGATGAGGTACGGCGAGGGAAGTGTTTTGAGCGCCGTCTGAATAGAGAGCGGCAGGATGTCCAATGGGAAAAAAGCGCCGGCAGAAAATTCAAGAAAGAGTTCAAGCAAGAATCGCGGGCCACCGGATTCGGCCGTCCAAAATCCCCAACAACCGACGATGAAGCACAATAAAAAATACAGAGTCACGGCAAAGGCGAGACTCGCCAGGAAGAAACACCAGCTCGACACATGCGTGGGCCATTGGAAATGAATCCCAAACACCCACGAAAGAATCGCTACCTCTATGATCGAGGAGAAAAGATTAATCGATTTTTCTGAGAGATCTCGCGAAAAGGTGTACGTAAAATAATTGACGGGCTTGAGAAGGTACGCGGAGAGTCGTCCGTGATTAATATCGCCGGCAATTTCCGAGGTCCGGCTGGCAAAAACGAGACTGCGCAGAATGCTCGACCCCAATACATACGTCATCATTTGCGGACGATCGTAATTGGCGAAGGATCCTTTTTGGGCGAGAAGTGCGGACCACAACGAATAGAAACTGAGCAAGACCACCAGCGAACGGAAACGTTCCATAAGAAAACTGGCCCGCTGTTGCAGTCCTTCCTGCCAGTACAACCAATAGATAAACCAATATTTTCGGAACGAAGAAATTCCTTCCATATCAGGAACGCGGAGCGAGAAAAGCGGCGCGCATCGCTTCCGAGAGAGATCCTTGGCCAAACTGTTTCTGGATTTCGGTGAGTGCGCCGTCGAATAGCAGCTGCCCGTGATTGATGAGCATCACGCGCGAGCAAAGCTCGGCAATGTCTTCCATATTATGACTGGTCAAAAGAATAGTGGCTTTGCGCCGCTTTTGGTAGTCGAGAATAAATTCCCGGACTTTTTTCTGCATAACAACATCAAGACCGATCGTGGGCTCGTCCAGCAACAAGACACTGGGCTCATGCAAGAGCGAACAAGCGAGTTCCGCTTTCATGCGCTGACCCAGGGATAACTTCTTCACGGGCACATCGAGCAAATCCTGAATCTCCAGCAAGGTGGAGAGTTCATCCACTGTGCGATGAAAAGAGGCCTCCGGAATTTCGAAAATTTCTTTATTGAGGAGAAAGGAATCCCAAGCTGGGAGATCCCACCATAATTGGGTGCGCTGGCCCATGACCATCGTAAAACGTTTTTGAAACGAGCGCTCCCGTTTCCAGGGAACGTGTCCCAACACAGTCGCTTGACCCGAGGTGGGATGAAGAAGCCCGGAGAGCATTTTGAGCGTGGTTGTTTTGCCCGCGCCGTTGGGCCCCAAAAATCCAACAAGTTCTCCTTCCTGGACTTCGAACGAAATCGCACGGACCGCTTCGACCGCGCGATATTCACGCGAGAAAAGTCCGGATAACGCGCCGCGCAAACCGGGCGCCTTATGAGCGACTTGAAATGTTTTGCTGAGATGATCGACGACGATGACAGGGGAGGTCATACAGAAACTACAAGCGACTATCGAGGGCTTTGAATTCGCGCTTCAGTGCCCGCGCCACCGGTTCACTGACCAGTTGGCCTTGAAAACATTGAACGCCACGCGCGATATCCTTGGATTCTTGAAACACGGTAGGAATTCCGTGTCGCGCCATCTGCAGAACATACGAAAGAGTCACGTTCGTTAGCGCGAGCGTCGATGTACGCGCAAAAGCGCCCGGCATATTGGGCACACAATAATGAAGAACCCCTTCTTTGACAAACGTCGGATGGGAATGGCTCGTCGGGCGAGACGTCTCGACGCTGCCGCCTTGGTCAATCGCCACATCCACAATCACGCTGCGGGACTTCATTTTCTTGACGAGGGCGCGGCTCACCAGCATCGGCGTTCGCGCTCCAGGAACGTGCACAGCGCCGATCAGAATATCAGCGGAGAGAACCGCCACACGAACCGAATCGGGATCGGCCATGAGCGTCGACACATTGGAACCCATAATTTCATCGAGGTAGCGCATTCGCTCAGCGCGCCGCTCCAAAATAGTAACGCGAGAACCCATACCGGCTGCCACGCGAGCTGCATTTTCACCGACGGTGCCACCGCCTAAGACCACAACATGCGCGGGCAGAACGCCGGGCATTCCGCCAAAAAGAACGCCGCGCCCGCCTTGGGGATTCGCTTGATAGTAAGCGCCCATCAGCGCAGCAATACGACCGGCAATCTCAGACATCGGCTCAAGCAAAGGAAGTCGTCCCTTTTCGTCCTGAACTGTCTCATAGCCAATCGCTGTGACCCTCTTCCTTATTAAGGTGTCCGCAAGGGTGGGATTGGGAGCCAGATGCAAATAGGTAAAGAGGCTTAAATTCGCGCGGAAATAGCGAAATTCGGAAGGCATCGGTTCTTTGACTTTCAGAACCAAATCGGCGGACCAGGCCCCAGCGGCTGTCACGAGCTTCGCGCCCGCTTTGCGATACTCTGAATTGGGAAAACCGGCATGATCCCCGGCGTCTTTTTGAACCGTGACCTTATGCCCGGCGGCACGCAGCGCTTCGGCGCCACTGGGCGTCAGTGCCACACGATATTCGCCGTCTTTAATTTCTGCCGGAACCCCGATCCACATAAATAGTAATTATCCTTCGCTGCGAAGTTTGCCACCCATCGACCAATGATCTTTCTCCACATCTTCAAACACAATCCACGTCGCATCGGCGGGCACTTTACAATGCTTCGCAATCACATCGGTCAAATCCTTGGCTAACGCTTTTTTTACTTCTTCAGGACGCGGGAACATCGAAATACGAACAAATGGCATAAGAACCTCCTAACGCATTATTTGCCGATACAAAAATTTTTAAAGATCTCACCCAATAGATCTTCGGTCGAAACTTCACCGATCACTTCGCCGAGCGCATTAATGGCGGCTTTGAGCTCCATGGCGACGCACTCTTCATACACTTTACCACGTGCCGCAGCGATTGCTTCAAGTATCGCGGCGCGAGCACGTCGCAGCGCATCCGCGTGACGTGTGTTGATGAGCCACTGCGCTTCTGCCGTCGAGGATTTCTCTTGCAGCGCCTGCTGTTTAACGAGCTCAATAAGCCCGAGGAGCCCTTCACCGGTCTTGGCGGAAACACTCACCAGGGGCGATTGGCCGTTCCAGCGATGAAATTCGCTGCGGTCGAGGGTGATCGGGAGATCGGACTTATTGAGAACCCACAGATGCGGTTTCGCGAGACAAGCATCCACGACCGCACGATCTTCCGGAGTGAGCGGCTGACTCGCGTCCAAGAGCCCAATGACAAAGTCGGCCTGCTCCACGCTTCGGCGCGTGCGTTCGATGCCGATTTTTTCTACGGGATCTTGCGTGTGCGTCCTCAAGCCCGCGGTATCAACCAGAATGACCGGGATTCCATCCCAATTTACCGATTCTTCCAGTGTATCGCGCGTTGTCCCGGCGATCGGAGTTACGATGGCGCGTTCTTCTTTCAACAGGGCATTGAGAAGACTCGATTTCCCTACATTGGGGCGTCCGACGAGCGCCACGCGCAACCCTTCGCGCAAAATTTTACTTGTTCGCTCCGTCGCAAGAATCACATCCAGTCGCTGCAGCACCGATTCGCCTTTTTCTACCAGCTTACTGCGCGACAGAAAATCGTGATCTTCGTCGGAATGATCAAGTCCCACTTCGACATGCGCCAAAAGGGGAAGAAGCTGATCTCGAAGGGTACGAATCTCTGTCGCAAGACGCCCTTCCAGCTGCGCGAGTGCCGCCGCATGGGTTTTATCGGTCTTGGCACGAATGAGTTCAGCGACGGCTTCGGCTTGCGTGAGATCCATCTTCCCTGCCACAAACGCGCGCTGGGTAAATTCTCCGGGCTCCGCGAGTCGAGCGCCTTGATGCAAACAAAGCGCCAGTATTTTTTGAAGAACGAACGGACTCCCATGCGCAGAAATCTCCACGACATCTTCACCGGTGTAGCTGCGTGGGGCGCGGAAAAGCGAAACGACAACGTGATCGATGGGTTCAGTCCCCATGAGGGTACCGACGTGACAGGTGTGAGAAGGGGCGGACAGAAGATCGCCGTGGGCGACCGGTTTGAAAATTTTATGGACGAGAGCGATGGCTTGCGTGCCGCTGACCCGAAGGATCCCCAGGGCCCCGTCGCCTTGGGGCGTCGCGATTGCCGCGATGGTATCCTCGAGGGAGTGCACTAGTGAATGAGGGCCGTTTGAGGTTTAGAAGACTCGGTGTATTTGCGAAACGCGAATTGGAACGACATGTTGAGCATGCTTTGAGTGAACCAATAGAGCGTCAACGCGGCCGGGAAATTGAAAAACATGACGGTCATCATCACCGGCATCAGAAACATCATTTGCTTTTGCGTCGGATCGGTGACTGCACCGGACATGCGCTGCTGAACAAACATCCCGAGACCGACCGCGATGGGAAACACATGATAGGGATCAGCGACGGACAAATCATGAATCCACCAGATAAACGGAGCGCCGCGCAGTTCGTACGCGTTGCGAACCGCCGTAAAAAGCGCCCAGAAAATCGGCATCTGCAGAAGCATCGGCAGACAGCCGCCAAAAGGATTGGTCCCCGTGTTCTTGTACATGTTCATCATCTCGACATTCAGCCGCTTGGGATCGTCCTTAAATTTTTTCTGAAGTTCAGCAATCTTCGGCTGAAGCGTCTTCATCGCCATCATAGATTTGAAACTCTTTAGCGTGAGGGGCAACAGAAGAATTTGTAAAACGATCGTTAGCAGAACAATGGCCCACCCGTAATTTCCGGTGAGCCGTTTTAAGTAATAGACGGCCCTGAGCATCCAGCGGCCGAGCGAACTAAACATCCCAAAATCCACGGCATGCTCTAAATTGAGGCCGTAGGTTTTTAAGTGTGTGTACCCTTTGGGGCCTGCATAAAAATAATAGTGGAACATCGCTTCGCTATGTGCGGGGACGACCGTTGTATTTCGGAACGTCACCTGCGTTTGATCTTTGCTGCCCGTTACATGCAGGAGCGGATGATCTGTGGCGTCCGGAACGGCAACCACCAAAAAGTATCGGTTGTCGATTCCCATCCAGAGACCTGCGGCAGGATAATCGCCTTCTTTATGCTTATCCACTTTGAAGCCGGAAAACGAAATGGCCCGCACCAGCCGTGGATTTTCTTTTTGTTCCGTGATTGCTGTACCCACGCCAGGGCCCCAGCCCCATTCCCAATCTTTCAGTTCTATGGGTTTTCCCGTCGGATTTTGAAAATGGATCGTGTAGTCATGCAAAAACCCGTGGTCGCTTAGTTTTAAAATTTTCGTAATACGAATGCCCTGGGGGCCGGTGGCTTCCCATTGCGCTTGCGGCCCCTTCACAGCCACTTTATAAGGAAGATTCGGATAAAGACTGAGCGGCCAAATACCGCTCTCGGGATGATTGACCAAATCGATGTCTTGCCCTTTGAGATGCAGCCACCAATGTTTGACGCCGCCGCCGAGCGAGGTGAGAAGCAGATCGCTATCGCCCACGTGCAGCTCCACATCCACCGTTTGGACTGGCGCCTGCATCGAGGAGACCATGCCGGAAGCGGACGATGATAAAGGAGCTGAAAGAGACGTCACGGCCGGCGGGACCACCAAAGCAGGTTTGGGCGTAAACCGCGGCACGACAAAAATACTCCAAATGATTAAAAAGGAAACGGAGAGAAGAACAGCGAGTAAAAAGTTTTTATTTTCCATACATTCCTTAAGCGTTCAGATGAAACGGATCGTAACCACCCGAATTCCACGGATGACATTTGAGGAGACGGCGCCCACCGGCGGCGCATCCCCGGAGTGCACCGAGTGTTTCGACCGCCTGCCGGGTGTATTCGGAACAGGACGGCTCAAAACGACATCGCCTTGGCCATCGCGATGAAAAAAACTGATAGCCCCGAATTAAGAGGCTGACCACACGTGCGCTTTGACCCATAGTTCTTTGACCAGTGGTTCTACCGTTTGGTAACGGACCGTTGGCGTCGACAGAGGCCGCGCCGAAAAAACCATATCGACTCCGGGCGGCAACAACGCCTTGTGGAGTCGAAACACTTCGCGGAGCATCCGCTTGAGGCGATTTCTCGCGACTGCATTTCCATACGTCCGCGGAATCGCCAGTCCCATGCGGGCCCCCAACAAGGGACCGTCAGAATGACGATATATCCAAACGATCAAACCGTTCGCACTGTAGCGTTTTCCCTTTTGGATCGTCGTGGAAAACTCATGAGCACGATGCAGCCGATCGCTCCACCGAAACCGATAATCCATAAAAAAGTAACGAGCAACGAACGAAGAGCAAAGAGCCCCAAAAGGCCTCTTTACTTTAATTCATTGTCAGAACTATTTATACAGTGGTCAGGCGCCGGCGGCCTTTGGCGCGGCGGCGAGAAAGAACTTTGCGACCGCCTGGTCGTTTCATTTTCGCACGAAAACCGTAAACTTTGGCGCGGTGTCGGACATTGGGTTGAAATGTTCTCTTTGGCATGCCGTTACCTCTTAAACCTTATAGTCGAGATCGTACCGACTATTGAATTTATTGTGAATCGGTACATAGTGGTGTCATTATAGGAAATTAAGTACGATTTCCTTATGCCGAAGAAAATCAAAAAGGCCCGAAAGGCCTCTAAACCCAAAAGCAAGCCCAAACGTAAAGCCCCCGCAAAAGCCAAGACCAAAAAAAAGGCTCCAGCGAAGAAGGCGGCCGCTAAAAAGAAAAAGCCCGCCAAGGGATCGCAAGCACCGAAGATGAGCGTCATCCCCCCGGCCAACAGCGTTTTGCTGGGCCGCGTGGAAGATTATTTCGCTCATATCAACGTGATTGCGCTCACCGTCAAAGCGCCTTTTTCTTTGGGATCGAAAATCCACATTCTGGGCCACACGACAAATCTGGAACAGACGGTGGATTCCATGCAAATCGATCACCAGGCGATCAGCACGGCGAAAGCCAAGGATGCGGTGGGAATTAAGATTCAGGGCCGATCGCGCAAGGGCGATTACGTCTTCCTCTTAAAGGGTTGAAAACGCCCACTCGGTTGCGGGTTTTGCTCGTCACCCTGCTGCTTTGCAGGGGCGGTGTTCTATATTCCGATCCACCCCCTGCCATCTCCCTCCCCCTAACTGGTAAAATAATCGTCTTAGACCCGGGGCATGCGGTGAAGGACGAATCCGGCAAGATTATCAATCCGGGAGCCCGGGCCAGACGCTTCGGTGCCTGGGAACGCGACGTCGCCTTAGGCGTCGCACTCAAAGTTGTTCCTTTATTAGAAGCCCAAGGCGCCAAGGTGTATCTCACGCGAACCGGATCAAATCCCTGGCGCTACAATCGGATGAAGCGATCCGATAATCGATCCCGCGCCATTTTTGCGAATGTGGTTCGGGCCAACGCCTATGTGCGTTTGCATTGTGATTGGAACCGGAGTCACAAGCTTCACGGTTTTACCTCGTATTATTTTCGCTGGGGCAGCCGGACGCTCGCGAAAACGATTCAACGCAGCGTCGGACGGACGTGGCCGGGGCGTGATGATGGAATTCAACGCCGGTCCTTCGTGAGTGCCAGCGCCAAGATGCCGGCGGTGCTGCTCGAGATGGGCTATCTTTCCAATCCGAAAGAAGGAAAGGAATTGGCCACGGATACGCACCAGACGGCGCTCGCGCAAGTGATTGCCCAAGGCATCGTCGATTACTTTAAGAAGTAACCATTAGGTCTCACCCATTTCATGGACAACCTCTACCCTAAAACATATGGCGTGATTGTCGTCGGCGCCGGTCATGCAGGCTGTGAAGCGGCTTTGGCCTCTGCACGCATGGACGTGCCCACGCTGCTCGTCACCATGAACCTCGACAGTGTCGCGCAGATGTCCTGCAATCCGTCGATCGGCGGATTGGCCAAGGGGCAAATCGTACGCGAAGTGGATGCCCTGGGCGGCGAGATGGCAAAAAATACGGATCGCTCGGGCCTGCAGTTTCGCATGTTGAACGCCGCGAAGGGCCCGGCCGTGCAAGCGCCGCGTGCGCAATGCGACAAGAAGCTCTATCAATTCTCGATGAAGCACGTCATCGAGCAAGAGCCGCTCCTTGATTTGAAACAAGCCGAAACCGTGCGCATCGTGACCGAAGGCGGACGCGCAGCCGGAATCGTCACGAAAACGGGAACGATTTTCCGTGCGCAAGCCGTGATTCTCACGACGGGCACGTTCCTGCGCGGGCTGATGCACGTGGGCCTCACGCAAAACGCCGGCGGCCGCGCCGGTGAAAATGCCGCACAGTTTTTATCCGATCCCTTGCGGGAACTCGGATTCGAAGTGGGCCGGCTCAAAACCGGCACACCACCGCGCATCAACTCCCGCACGATTGATTATTCCGTTTGTGAGATACAGCCGGGCGATGAACCCCCCGTACCGTTTTCGCATTTCACCGAGCGACTCACACAGCAGCAGCTCCCCTGCTGGATTACCTACACCAACGAGACGACGCACGCCATTATTCGCGCCAATCTCGACCGGTCCCCGCTTTATTCCGGGATCATCCAGTCGAAAGGGCCGCGCTACTGTCCTTCGATCGAAGATAAAGTCGTGAAGTTCCCGGACAAAACACGGCACCATATTTTTCTCGAGCCAGAGGGCTATCACACGCAAGAAGTGTATGTGAACGGGATTTCGACCAGCCTTCCTGAAGATGTGCAAAGAGAAATCGTTCATTCCATTCCCGGATTGGAAAAAGCCGAGATCATGCGCGCAGGCTACGCCGTCGAATACGACTACTGCCCTCCGACGCAGTGCAAGACCACGCTCGAGACCCATCGCGTGGAGAATCTCTATTTTGCCGGACAAATTAACGGCACCACCGGCTACGAAGAAGCCGCCGGTCAGGGTCTGATGGCGGGCATTAATGCGGCGCTAAAAATTAAAAATGAAGAGCCGCTCGTCCTGCGACGGGATGAAGCCTACATTGGCGTGATGATCGACGACTTGGTCACCAAAGGGATCGACGAGCCTTATCGGATGTTCACCTCGCGATCAGAATATCGATTGCTGCTGCGCACGGATAACGCCGACCTCCGGTTGCTGGGTCACGGCCGACGGATCGGGCTCATTGGCGAAGGGGCTTTTGAAGCCTTTGGACGCTACCAGAGTCTCGTGAAAAAAAATATTGCTCGCCTGGAACACTCGCATGATGCGGAGCTTCACATCTCGCTGGCGCATCGCCTGCGCCAGGGTGAAACGCTGCCGATGGAATGGCTCACAGATGTCATTCCCGCGGTTGTAGGCGGGAATCCACAAGATGGATCCCCGACAGAATCATTCGGGGATGACATCAAACCTTGGTCCGTCGAAAAAATTCGTCAGCAAGCCGAGATTCAGATTAAATACGAGGGCTACTTAAAACGCCAGACCTTCGAAATCAAACGTTTTGAAAAAATGGAGCGCAAACATATTCCCGTCGACTTCGATTATGAATCGTTGATCGGATTTCCGAACGAATCGAGACAAAAGCTTAAAACCGTGCGACCGCAGACCTTGGGACAAGCGAGCCGTATCCCCGGCGTGAATCCGTCCGACATCAGCCTGCTCCTCGTCCATCTCGAAAGACGAACCTCTCGTGTCTAATTACACAGCCAGCGATAAATTCGCGCCTCTGCGGCGGGACATTGATTTTCTCTCCCGTCTCCTGGGACAGATTATTTTGCGTCATGCCGGTGATTCCGTTTTTGAAGCTGTCGAGCATGTCCGTAAAATCACGTTGCAGCTCCGCGTCAAATACGATCCGGCCAAAGAACAAGAACTCTTGGCCTGGATCAAGGACCTTGATCTCTCCACAGCCATTCCGGTCATCCGCGCCTTCGCGCTTTATTTTCAGCTTGTGAACCTCGCCGAAGAAGTGCACCGGATCCGGCGCAAGCGGTACTATGCCACGCTCCCCGATCACGAGCCGCAGCGTGGATCGATCGAAGAAATTGTTTTGAAATTGAGCGCCCGCGGCGTCACGCCGCCCGAGATGCAGCGTTTCCTCAACCATCTATCGATCGGTATTGTGCTGACCGCACATCCGACGGAAGCTCAGCGCCAAACCGTACTCACGAAACTTTTGCGCATTGCCCTTTTGTTGATCGATCATGAGCAGCAGGAGCTGACGCCGGACGAAGAAAAAATGTTCGACGAAAATATCACCACAGAAATCGAAGCGCTTTGGCAAACGGACGAGCTTCGTCACAATAAACCGACGCCCCAAGACGAAGCCGAGAACGGACTTTTCTATCTCGAACAAGTGCTTTTCGACCGCGTTCCCCATACGCTTCAGCTGCTCGAGCGTCGCCTGAACGAGACCTACGGCCGTCCGATTCGCGTTCCACCGGTGCTTCGCATCGGCTCATGGATGGGCGGAGACCGCGACGCCAATCCTTTTGTCACGCACGATATTACGCGTCGCGTGACCGAGCGCGCGAAACAAGTGGTCCTGCGTAAATACATTCAGTCCGTCGAAAATTTGACCAGCCGCTGCAGTTTATCCGATACGCTCGCGCCGCCGTCTGCAAAACTCTTGTTGTCCATCAAACGCGACGTCCGCAACTATCCGAAGCGTGCGCGCGAACTGGAAGGGCGCTTCCAGCACGAGCCGTACCGACACAAAATGTCTTTTATCCGCCACAAGCTCGTTCTGATGATGCAGGGCAAAAAAGGATACGTCAGTGCCGCCGCCTTTCAGAATGATGTCCGGCTCGTCGCCGACTCTCTGCGTCAGGCAAAATCATCCCTGGCTGACGAGGTGGATTTTCTCTGTCGTCAAATTGATGTTTTTGGTTTCTATTTAGTGTCTTTGGATGTGCGCGACAACAGCCAAGCCATCAATAAGGCTCTCGAAGAAAAACATAAGGGGGCTCTGTCGCCGGAATCCCGGGAAGTGCTCAAGACCCTGCGTAGCATACGCTCGATTCAAGACAACGTCGACCCGCGAAGTATCACGACCTATATTTTGAGCATGACGCATTCCAAGGATGACGTCTTGAACTTGTTTCATCTCATTAAAGCTTCGGGACTTTATGGCCGCATTGATATTGTCCCGCTCTTTGAAACCATTCACGACCTGAAACACTGTCACGAAGTGATGACGGAGCTCTATAAAACACCGCTCTATCGCAAACATCTCAAGCTCCGCGGCGACATTCAAGAAATTATGGTCGGCTATTCCGACAGCAATAAGGACGGCGGCTACTTTACGTCGGGCTGGGAACTCTACAAAGCCCAAATCAATCTCACGCGCGTCGCCGAAGCGGCAAAAATTCAACAACGCCTCTTCCATGGACGCGGTGGCGCCATTGGGCGCGGCGGGGGTCCGCTGAATCAGGCCATTCTCGCGCAGCCCCCCGGCACCTTGGACGGCCAAATCAAAATGACCGAGCAAGGCGAAATGATTCACAACAAGTACGGTAACCCCTATTTGGCCGATCGCAATCTCGAGCTGATTCTTTCCGCCATGATCGAAGCCGACCTCCTGCGCGATCCGCACCCGCCGCGCGAGGAATGGGTGGAGACGCTGGAAGATATTTCGCAGCGTTCGATGGACGCGTATCGCGCCCTCGTTTACGAAGACCCTGATTTCGTGACGTTCTTTACAGAAACAACGCCCATTCAAGAAATTTCTGAACTTAATATTGGATCGCGGCCTTCTCGACGGAAAGCAGCCTCTCAACGCATTGAAGATTTGCGCGCGATTCCCTGGGTCTTCAGTTGGACGCAGTCACGCTACACGCTTCCGGGCTGGTTTGGCTTGGGGACCGCCATACGAAATTACATCTCAGAACCAGGAAAAATGACGGAGCGCAAAGAATGTCTCCGAGAGATGTACCGCAAATGGCTTTTCTTCAAAGCACAGATTGATTTCATGCAGATGAGCGCGCAAAAAGCCGATATGCATATCGCCCGACGCTATGCGGAGCTGGTGGAAGACAAGGCGGTACGAGATCGCATTTTCTCGGTGATTGAACAGGAGTATCGCTGGCTGAACGAGGCCATTCTCATCGTCACCGGCCAGGACGAGACGCTGTCCAATAATCCGACGCTGCAGATGTCGATTAAACTGCGTAATCCCTATGTCGACGCGCTCAGCTATTTTCAAATTTCATTACTACGCACCTGGCGGCAAACCGACCGCACGCGTGAAGATCTTAAGCGGGCGGTGCTACTGAGTATCAACGGAATTGCTAACGGAATGAGAAATACAGGATAAAGGAGATGTTATGAAACCAGCACAAGTCGCTATTTTGATGGGAAGTAAATCGGATTGGGACGTCATGAAAGGCGCCAAAGAAATGCTCGCTCAATTTGGCATAGATAGTGACTGCCGCGTGCTTTCCGCGCACCGGACGCCGAAGGAAACGTCCGAGTTTGTATCTGCCGCTGCACAAAACGGCATTAAGGTGATTATCGCCGCCGCCGGAGGAGCCGCGCATCTGGCCGGGGTCTGCGCCGCACATACGGTGCTTCCCGTTCTGGGCGTTCCGATGGAAAGCGCCTCGCTCAAAGGTCTTGATTCTCTCCTCGCCACGGTTCAAATGCCAGCCGGAATTCCCGTCGGAACTCTTGCGATTGGCACCCCCGGCGCCAAAAATGCGGCGCTGCTCGCCGTGGCCATTCTCGCGTTGTCGCAGCCCGACCTCAGCCAAAAATTGACGGCTTTCCGCAAAGAACAAGCCGATAAAATTCTAAAGGAAAAACTCGTTTGAAATTTCCCACGACCCGGCTTGACCGCAAAGACATCACCACCAATCCCTTCGCACAATTTGACCGCTGGTATCGTCATGCCAAGCAGGCCATTGGCGAAGAAGACGCGCAAGTGATGACGCTTTCCACCATTGATCTGGAGGGTTTTCCCGACGGACGGATGGTGTTGCTGAAAGATTATGATTCCAAAGGATTTGTTTTCTATACCAACCTCGAATCCAAGAAAGGACGCTCGCTGCTGAAAAACAACCGCGCTGCGCTCACGTTCTTCTGGCCCACGCTGCACCGGCAAATTCGTATTCAAGGCACCACAACGCTCGTGAATACCGGAGAAGCCGACACCTACTTTCGTTCGCGCGCGCGGATCAGCCAGTTGGGCGCCTGGGCGTCTCAGCAGAGCGAACTCCTCGATTCCCGCGGGACGCTGGAGAAACGCGTACTGGCGATGGATCTCCTTTATAAAGGAAAAGAAGTCCCGCGTCCGCCTTACTGGACAGGTTTTTTTGTGAAACCCACGTCCTTTGAATTCTGGCAAGCCGGCGAATACCGCCTGCATGACCGCTTCGCCTACATTCCCAAAGGCACCCGCTGGATGATCAGCCGGCTCTATCCTTAACCAAGGTATAATTCGCCAATGCTCGACATGAAATGGATTCGCGAGAACACGGACGCGTTGCGCCAGATGCTGGCGAACCGTCGATCGAAGTTTGATATTGAGGGACTGTTGGCGCTCGATATCGAACGACGCAAAATTCTTTCCGAGCTTGAAGGTCTGCAAGCCACACGCAACAAGTCCGCCGAAGACATCGGCAAACTCAAAGCGCAGAAACAGGATGCCGCGGCGAAGATCAAAGAAGTCGAAGGGTTAAAAGGCCAGATCAAAGAGCTCGAAGCCAAACTCGCCGAAACGGAACCCAAGCTTCAACTGCAGCTGCTCAGCCTTCCCAATAGTCCTGATGCCTCCGTTCCCGTCGGGCAAAGTGCCGCCGACAACAAAGTGGTGCGGGAGGTCGGCAAAGTCCCCGCCTTCGCATTTACTCCCAAGACGCACGCCGAACTGGGCGAAGCTCTGGGCATTCTCGATTTCAAAGCCGGCGCAAAACTTTCCGGTGCGCGGTTTCCCGTACTGCGCGGACAAGGTCCTGCGCTCGAGCGCGCCTTGATTTCGTTCATGCTCGATGTGCATACGCAGGAGCATGGCTATCAGGAAGTGATGACGCCTTATCTGGTCACCCCGCAATCCATGCAAGGGACCGGGCAGCTTCCCAAATTTGAAGAAGAACTTTTTAAGTGCGAGCGCGATTCGCTGTACCTCATTCCCACCGCCGAAGTCCCCGTGACGAACCTTCATCGCGATGACGTACTCGACGAGAAAGAATTGCCGAAAAAATATGTCTGCTACACCGCCTGCTTTCGGCGCGAAGCCGGATCGTATGGGAAAGACACGGCTGGCCTCATCCGCAATCACCAATTTAATAAGGTCGAACTCGTGCAATTCGCTAAGCCGGAAGAATCGCTCGAAACCTTGGAGCTTCTCACCGCCAGCGCCGAAAAAATTCTTTATAAGCTCCGCATTCCCTACCGTGTCGTCCTCTTGTGCACGGGCGACATGGGATTTGCGTCTGCCAAAACCTACGATTTGGAAGTCTGGATGCCTGGCGACCCGGCGGAAGATGGAAAGGGGCGAGGCCGCTGGCGAGAAATTTCGTCTTGCTCCACGTTCTCAGATTTCCAAGCCCGCCGTATGAATATTAAAGTCAAACGCGCGGATGGCAAGAAAGATCTTTTGCATACACTCAACGGTTCTGGCGTCGCCATCGGCCGAACCTTTGCCGCCATTCTCGAAAACTATCAACAAGCCGATGGATCGGTTCTTATTCCGGACGCCTTAAAGCCTTACCTCAAAGCCGATAAAATCGTCAAAGCCTAGGTCCGGGGACCTAGTCCCAAGAAAAACGTGGGCCCTTTAGTCTGAAATATTTAGCCTAGCGCTCTATTTATCGACCGCGGCACTTCTGTCATAATCGGTATATGAAAAAACAAATCATTTTGGCCCTTGGACTCACCCTCGTCGGGATATCCCTCTCGACGACGCCGAGCATGGCACAAGACAAATCTTTTCACTACATTCCGCCTCACCGAACCTCCATCCAACAAAAGAAGTGGCTGAAAACACTGCTTCGAAAATCGGATCGCTCGCAAATCTATTACGCGTAGTTTCACCCCCGCTTCACAATCATCCCTCTAGGCCTTCTGCTTCATTTCTGTAAACTTCTCTCCATTTTCCTAAAAATGAAACACTCCTGTAACATAGGAAAGTTATTCTTACCTTAAGAGACATTGGGGACGGGATCCAGGAGAATCCTTATGAAAACCATTCGACTCAGCTCGCTGCTCTTCAGTGCCTTCATCATCAGCCTGACTCTTCTCCTGAAACATTAAGAACGATTTACAAACGTCCAAGAAAAGGCCTGGTCGATCGACCAGGCCTTTTTCATTCCATGATAGAATAGGGAAAAGATCTCGCAAGGAGTCCCCATCCGTGATTTTCAAACAACTGCATATCCCACTCGATTCCAAAAGTCCATCCGCGCCCGATTTTCTCAAAGGCGGTTTTAATCAACCCGGCTACGGCGTCCCCTCCGGCGCCGCAATCGACGGCAATTTCGCCCTGGGCGATGAAGGCACGCAAGGCTATTACGTCACCGGCGGAAAACAAATTTTCTTGAATGGGGTAGAGACCTATAAAAAGTTTTTCCAACGCCACGCCGCCAAAGGCCGCCCCATTCGGCTGGTGATCAAAACCGGCATCGGTGGACAACATACGCCTTTTCAAGGCATCGCCGATGCGTTCAACCAGGCCGATCCCAAAGCAGGCCTGATCGTCGGCGAATATGAACTCGGCAAAGATTTCGAAGCGTCGATCGCTCAACACCTTCAACAACTGAACGCGGGATGGGACCAGGTCGCCGTAATCCCCAGTTCTAAATCGGGATCGACTGATGAAACGATGCTCATCTTTGTGCAGATTTTAGAAGCGCTGCTGCAGCATGCGTGCCCACCCGATCTCGATGGGAAAACATTTGCGAGCGCTGTGACGAAAGCGCTTCACGATGTGAATTTCATCGACGGGAAAGAACGACCCGCCGCGGATCTCTTTAAAGTGGATGCGGCGCGCCTCGGCGCCGACAATCTGATCGACTTGATCGCTCTGCGAACGAAACAAGACCGATCCATCGTCAAAACGATTTTTGCCCATGTAATTGGTCGCAAGGTTTTTGAAACCACGCCCCGGGCGAGTCAAAGTCGGCTTGCCGCCTTTCTGCAAAATTCAGGCCTTGCTACCGCGCTCGGCGCAGACGCCCCCGGCGTCATCGATATGTTCGACAACGTCGGTGGCCGCTGGACGGCGGATCTGCACATCATGGCCGTCCTTGGCTTTCACAACTTGGATGCGGCCGCCTACTGGGAAGCCCGACGGAAAGGCATTGAACAGGTCCGCCAAGGTACACACAAGGCCAACGCCCTGGGTAAGAAAATTCTCGATGAACAGATTACCGATATCGCACTGGTCGTTCCCGATATTTTGTTCTGGTTTGGGAAATCCAATGAACAGAACTTCAACGAAAGTCTGTGGCAGGAAGGGTTTGCGAATCTGATTGCCGTCAAAGAAAGCCAATGGCCCTATCAAGAAAAGAACTACCTCAACAGAAAAGGGCGATTAGTCATCAAGCTCGCAGAACTAGCCCTCACCCCAACCCTCTCCCAAGGTGGGAGAGGGAGCACTTCAGAATTTCCTCTCCCCTTGCGGGAGAGGGCAAAGGGTGAGGGGAAACAGGCTCTCGCTATTGAATTTGCAAACCTCTTCACCTTTTTCTATGGCCTGACCAACACCATTGGCTGCGGCCTCATTGAACGGGCGCTGAGCGTGGCGGGGAAATCGTCAG
>Ga0206910_1074_pt1 | contig 20351 bp, 17 predicted proteins | sample Alteio_BWOrgHeat_77_FD_152949 | JGI IMG/M metagenome (GOLD analysis project Ga0206910, IMG submission 152949) | Enriched cells from forest soil in Barre Woods Harvard Forest LTER site, Petersham, Massachusetts, United States -... | ecosystem: Environmental > Terrestrial > Soil > Temperate forest >... | reverse complement strand
ATTCTTAGTCTCAAATCATCAATTAATTTCTTCCTTGATATACTTGTAAAAGGATACCTGTCTAAATCTGCAAAATCAATTCCAATTGCTCTCTGTAAGTACGGAGTGTAACTGCCGGGTAACTCACGCTGTTCTTCAGGTATCAGCACCAAAATTTCCGGCAAGAAAAATAACAAAGCTTCAAATCCAACAGTTGTTTGAAGAATATTTCTCGTCACATTGTTGTCGACCGACCAATATGAACTTCCTTCCGGAGATCGGAATGTATCAGAGACAGATTTAAAATACGAAAACAATATGTTAACTATCTTCTGGTCACTATTTTGTGCGTAGTACTTCCTGAAACATAATTCCGGGGTAATTCCAGATTGCAAATCACGTCTATTTCGGTACCTATCTCGCTCAGCCTCTCTCGTATTTTTGCTTATCAATTTCACAATAGCCTTAACGAAACTAGATTGTGTAATAATTGGATCTCCCCCTACAATGTCTCTACTATGTCCAAATAATTTTACGCGTTTAAAAAATGGGGAATTTGGAAAAGCATTCAGCGAAAGGGCTATTTCAAGTGCTGTTTTTTGAGGAGACTCTTTATCAGTCAATCCAAACAGACTTTGCACAAGGTTCTCTGATACTTTTGTCTGAGTTCTGTTTATCGTGGAAAAAACCATTGCTTGATAATCAATAGTTGCATTTAAAATAAAGGTGACGATAAGCTCAAAATTTAATAACTTATTTTTCGCATCTACTAACCTCGTGTACCTCCTCCTGAAATTATTATCTACATTATGATCAACGTAACGCGCTATTTCTTCGATATCATTCGTTAATCTCTCTAGAGCAACTTCAATACCCCGAATTCTATGCTGGCCGTCAACGATTGTAACATAAACAGTATGCTGAATTTGTTCTAATACAAAAGCCTTTATGGTAAATTCAACATTTGCAGTAGTTTCATTGTCTATTTCAAATGCATCTTCAGGAATAGCAAGGACAATATTGGTTGGGAATATCGAATCTTGATCATCGATCAAATAATCAGCAATCTTATTAACCTTTGATTGATCAAGCTTTCTCTGAAAATAGTCATTGTAAATTGGCTTATTATCATCGTCTAGGCCCATCAAAATTCTTTCGGTGAATTTTGTAAAGAGCTTTAAATCTCTAACTTGAATTTTTTGAAGCAAAAATTCGTGGTTCCCTTGTAATATTTTAATCCCGTTAAGCAGCATCGTCTCCAAATTTATCGTCAAGACCTTGAGTGAAATTATCCCTACCCTTAGTCACAGAAGCTGCGAAATCAACTTGTATTGTATTTTTCTGAAGTAAAAACATCTTCCGTCCAGAGGAAATTGCTAGAATCAATATGATAATTGTGACAATAAAAACGACAGTCTCCTGTTGTTCCGAGATCGCTATATAGTTTCTGTTTATTGATTGGAGAATATACAATGCTGAAGTTAGAAAGAGTATTAAAACAGAAATTGACATGATTTTTCTGCGCAAATATGCCAGGTTAGTTTTCTGTGATGGATTACCTTCATCGATAACCTCCATTAGATATGAAATGCTTGATGACACGATACCAAACCCAATTATGGGCAATGAACCATTATTGAGAGTTGTAAAAATTTCTTTCCATAAATCGGTAAACGACCAACAATGAAAATGATTGGCCATAAAAAGTACATTCACTAGAAATGCAAAAAGATATGCAGCTAAAGGCAACAACACAGCATAAACGGACCATGTCTTGTAATCTTCAATATTGTTTGCTCGTATTGTATTTAACTTACGTTTTTGCTTTTTTGTCAGAAAAAACACCCAATTATCAATGTTCCTAATTTGCTTTTGAACGGCAATAGAGTTACTTTTTTTCATTTAATGAGCATTATAAAAGGGTGAACCATTTATGTTCTTTTATGAAACTGTGCAATATTAAAAACTTCACCTTTCCTATATTCTTTAACATTTGAAATAGCTTTTCCTGGTTCTATTTTTTCTAGACTTCTTATTACAATATTCATTTCCTTATCGCTAAACCCTAAAAACTTCTGAATTTTTTTAGTCGAAGTCAAATCCGCAATCTTTAGCAAAAAGCCAATTTCACACAAACTCGAAAAATTAAATGTTGGTTGATCAAACTCATCGATATTCTGAGCCAATAAAACTACTGAAACTCCTTTTGAACGGATTTGCTCCAAAATTTGCTGCAATACGAATTTCGCCTTCTTATCCCTGAAAATAACTTGCGCCTCATCGATTAATAAAACATACCTAATAGGCCGAACTCCATTAATTGGTGCAGCGTCTGGCATGCTCATAAATGTGTTGTATATATAATTTATAACCAAAAAAATTGAAGTGAACCGGATACTTTGATGTAAATCGGCTGAAAGCGAGAAGTAATAGTTTTTATTTAAAAAGTCCTTATTGGTCTCATCTGAAAAAATCGGCGGGTCACTTAATCCTTCTATTATCTCGCTGACTACGTTGGGTAATCTCTGAAAATGATTTGGTATCTCCTTGTTTAAGTCCTTGAGAGTAGGATACTTCCCATTCTTCTTAGCTGCAAATATTGCTCTAACAGTGTCTCTCAATTGCTGCTTCTGGCTATTGCCCGCATTTGAGTATTCAACGATATAATCAACAAATTTATTAATCCCTAGCTTTCGGTTGTTTTCATTTATATTATCAATGAATGTGAATGGGTTTAGAGGAATTTTCTTATGTGGCGCATTAATAAATTCTGTCTTTGTCAGTTTAAAGAAACTAGTAAGTTTCTTTTCATCTTCAGTATTTAATCCCTTAAAATCTAGATATACATAGTTTGTTTTGCCATTGGATTGTTCAATTATTTGCGAAACAAGTTCTAGCGCAAATTGAGTTTTGCCTGAACCAGTAGTCCCAGCAATTGCTATATGACAATTGTTATACTTCAAAGTATTGTTAGGTTCAATGGTGATTGAATCACCATCATTGTCCTTACCTACGACAATCTTAATAAGCTTGTCAAAAGAATTCTTATCCGGTATTAATCGATTACTATTTTCAACAAATTTGAATGGGTTATTACCATGTTCAATACTTTCGATTCCTCGATCAATTGACTCGATAAGAAAATCATAAATATTGTAGTTTGGATTACTCTCGAAAAACTTATTCATCAGCTCCAATCCATCATCAATATGCATTTTTACATACTTGGGCATATTAATATCTGTCCTGTGAATATCGTACAGTTGGGAAATTAGGGCTATGTACTGATTTTTATTCTTTCCAAAGAAAGTCTCTTCCTTATATTCCTTACCCTTAGAGTCTCTAATTTCCTTAATATTGATTTGCTTTCCGCGTGATATTGAATAACCTAACGCAATCCTAGCAATAATATTTTCAGCCGGTAATTTTAATTTACTAGAATATTCACGAATCAATTTAAGACTAGCTTCCGATGTCTTGATGTTAATTATCATCCCTATATCTCTTGTTATAAGTTTCAAAAAGTTTATTGTCGGGAATTTCAATGAATATAGATTCTGATTCCCCTTCATTATGAATGAGATAGCACCTAGCGATGTTATTCTTTAACATCTTAAATTCACTTTCAGTAAGCTCCTTTTTTAGAATTGGGAATATGATTACTTGCTCAGAAATGCTAGGGTAAAAGTACTTAATCACATTTGCAGCATGATCTTCGTCAAATTTTTGCATCGGGCTATCAACAAAAACTGGAAAATTGATATTGCTTTCTTCAACGAGGGCCTTAAGCAAAGCAGTTGCATATAATTGCTTTTCTCCCATAGACAAACTCTCCTTAGGAATTTCTTCATGCTTAGCATTTAACAGACGAATATTAATATGCTCATCTATCATTTCAACATCTACTCTTTTAATAACCTTTTTGTGCATTAAAATGTTCAATCCTGCTTGTATTCTTTCTTCCAAAGATTTCTTCTTTTCTTCCTTATATTTTTTTATGAAGTCCTTTAACTCAACAATAAGCGATTTTGTCAACTCGTCCTTATCCTTGTATAAATCGGCAGTGTCGATTTTTTTAGCCAGGGCAGATAGCTGGCTTTTGATTTGAACTTGCTCATTTTCAACAGTGCTAATACTAACCCTTAGCTGAATAATTTCCTCCTGATTCGAGTTGAGTTTTCGAATGATTTCTTTTTGCTTATCCCGCAAGGTCTTTATTAAGCCATCTTCTTCCTTGCTTTCTGCATTTATTAGCTTTTTGGAAATTCCATTTCTCTCAGCTAGTAGCGTGTTGTAAACCTGATTAACAGACTTAAACTGGCTCCGAAACGATTGTTTAAGATTATTCAACAATGCATTAAATTCATAAAGCTCCACCTCATTAAATTCGTGTAGCTTTTTAATTTCAATGTTACCATCTTCTTCAAGATCGAAAAAGTGCTTCCTTATTAATTTTCTAAATGTCTGATTGTAAAAATCAGAAATCTTAGCTTGAATCGGGACTTCAGATTTAATCCTAAATTGATCAAGTTCGTATAAGATACTTTCAGTTTTATTATTGACCTCATCTTCCTTAAACTGCATATTGCTCTTCTCGATCTCTTTCTCCAACTGCTCAGATACTAGTGTCATCATGTCACCGGCAATAGCAAACGGGGCCAATTCCAGAAGTTCATTCAAATATTTCTTTTGCTCTTCTATTTGAATTTCTAGCTCATCACTACGTTTATGTAATGTTTCAAGTTCCTCAGCCGTTATAATGTTGCTTTCCTGAATTAATTTTTGTTGTATTTGACGTTCATCGTAGCGTAATTGATCTATCTGCTCATTTGTTTCTTGTATTCTATTTTTATACTCGGTTAGCGAAATCTCATTCTTCTTCTCATTTCCTTGGAGTTCAATTAATCGCTTCTTATCCTCTGACGTCGCTGAATCTTGCTTGTATCTTAGATGAAGATTGTTTAGATTAGTGGAAAGATCCTCATATTTTTGAATACCTAAAACCTCAGAATAGGCCTTACTCAATTCTCTTCTCTGCTCGATGTCATTGGCTTCTGCAAGAGAAACGATTTTTTCCGCATCAAAAAAGAAAAATTTCGCGCTTTCTAATGGAATAATAAAGTCTCTGATGAAATGTTCCGCACCGTATTCATTAATCAGTTCATTCGGTTTTCCATCAAAAAGAATGTCTAATTTTTCAGGAGTGCTGCCCTCTATATCGTAACTCCTGCGTATCATAATTTCCTTACAAGGAATTGCTTGTATGTCTATGTCAGTAAAACTAACTGAAACATAGAAAGAAGATTCATTTTGTGCCTTTGCTAACCTATTTAAGCTATTTGAGATGTACTTCGCGTAACCACCTTGATTTTTAATCTGTTCATGATAAAACTCATCAACTTCGCTCATGTTCTTGCCGTATAAGCACCAAACAAGGGACATCAAAAATGTAGTTTTCCCATAGCCATTCTTACCGCTGATTATAACAATATTTTTACTTTCTTTGGTAGATAGGTTAATGACACTGGAACCTTTATAGATTCTAAAATTATAAAGGGCTAATTTGCTAATCTGCATTTACCAATTCTTTAGAAGTATTATTCTTTTTTAAAAACCTTTCCAATTGCGTTTCAATGTCGGCAGACAAGCCAACTTTATTCTTCATCAGAATTTTTGTTTTTTGCACATTCAATAAGTCATTTATTAAATGTACATGTTGAGGATTTTTCTTGCAGATTACAGAAAGAATTTCGGTCTCCTTCTTTTTTTGACCTTCAATTTTATCAGCCTTCATAATATTATAGTTATGGACTTTATTATAAATCTCGGAAACCTGATGATTAAATATACTATCTCGATACCAAATTATTTGAATAGCAACTAGTTCCTGATTAGTTATCAATTCTGTTTCCGGCTCGGTCATTTGCACCTGTCGTTGAGCAGCTAATAATTTTTCCAAAAACATAGCTCTGATTTCCGGTTTATATGGCCCAGGAGCCTCCTCACCCGTTCGTCTATATTGCTCCCTCCATTCTAAATTATCCCTACTTTCAGCTAACAATTCTCTCAACTCAAGTAATGGCAGCATCCAATCTTCTCCGTTATCAATTAGGGCCTCCATAGAAGAATCTTTTTTAACGACAGTACACACCCAACAGCCAAAACGCGAATTTCCACATGATGGTGTAGTGGTATCAATAACCAAAGGGCAATCGCCTCCGCTTGCGTTTCTGTACAATGTAACTAGCTCTCTATTATTTCCATTCCATGGTGATGGAACAGCCAAGAGATATTGCCAAACTTCTTCTGTTATTAGATCCTGAAGTGGGGCGTAAACAAAGGCATTAGGTAACTGATGCTTACGTAACCTATTATTCCCAAGCTGGTGCCTCTTCATGGATTTTGCACGGTTGGAGCTTTCATCACTACGAGTACCTAAGAGAATAATTACTTCTCCATTTTCATCAATCTTCTCTAAAATGCGTTTGGTAGTTGGATTAATTTTCAACCGTTCCGTGCACCAACGGAAAATATTATTCGGGGCTGGGTAACCACGTCCAATAAGATTTACCCAAAAGGTATCTTCAAGCTTTGGAGTTGTTGTTTCAATAACAATATTAATATTGTCTCTTACTGCGGCCTTCTCAATATTGCGTAATGTACGATATATAAAATCCACAATTTTTGGATTTTCAACTAAGGTGTCATTACAAACAAGGTACAATCGTCTATGTTTACGTAATAATGGATCAATTTTTTTTAATGCATTCCAAACTAATTGCAAAAGCATTGTGCTGTCCTTCCCCCCGCTAAATCCAATTATCCAGGGCCTATCATTGTCATCAATTAAAAATTGGTCTATTATTTCAGATTCAATATGTTTAATTTTATCTACCATATAAATTGTGGACTTGGGTATTATTAACGCAAAGTTATTAATTTTAAGGAGATGTCCGATAAATGTATTATAAAATTTATCAATTTTTATTTATTCAGATTTTTGTGAACAAAATATTGCTTGATATAAGTTGTCAATGTCTGTATTCGGGGTACGGGGCAGAGCCCTTGTGTATTTGCATTTCGCCCCGGCGAAATGCAATCTTGCAAGGCATACGAATCGCCCTTTTTTAAATGCATTCTCCCTACCCAATTCTATATTTTAATCTGTCCTGTAGAACCTCATTCTGTCCTTTATCTCATCCCATGTTTTCTAAAAAATACCGGCTGCTTTTTTCTCTTTCACAGCTCTGTAACAAAAAAAGAAAATTGAATTTTCCTTGCTCATTTGCAGACAGTTTTCCACAACTAATAGTTGAGTACTCAACCACAAGTTGATATACTAATAAAGTAACAGAACAGTCCTTCTGTTACAAATTATCAAATTAGTAAAACGAACATGAAATATAAAAAGATACGTTCAATTGATGAGCTTAAAAAACTGTCGAGAGATAAAACCATATACTGTTTCATCTCTCTTGCTGGCGGTATATGCCGTTCAAGTAAAAAAGTTCGGTATAACTCGACGCGAAAGGTTTTTTCAATTTTCAATAGTATTGACAGCACACAGGAATTTTTGGCAGATCGGGAATTATACACCGAAAGCAACATCGGAAAGGCAATAGACAAAGAAGCCTTCTATCTCGTCAACCCAATGTAATTATTTTTCTAAAGAACTGTGAAGTACTTTATGAGCGCATATATATGTAGTAACAAAACGTATGAGAATATTTATAGTGGTTTACAGGTCTTCTATCACCCCTCGTATCGGAATACTCAGAGGGCAATAGGAGAATTGTTGGATTTCGTTACAACTCCTTTTTTTGACATAGACCATAACAAAACGGCAATTGCGGAACTGTACGCCCTAAATGTCAATGCAGTTAATCAGCGATACCATGAGCACATTGATACCGTCGTAAGACCTGACCAACTTGAAAATATATGCAGGCTTTCACAAAGGATTTCAATCTATCAGTTTGTCAAATCGGTCGAATGCCTCCAATATCAAATGTGTGAGGGAGACATTCCAGAGAAGTATGAACTATACACAATAGTTAGCAAGCTGATTACCGCTGCCTGCACCGACATTGCTCATACGTCCGAACTATACAGTAAGGCAAATTGGGGGTAGAATGCCTCCATGACGCAATATGAAATTGCAAAGCGATTAGGAGTATCTGAACAAGCTGTTTCAAAATGGTTCAGTGGCAAGACGCTGCCAAGCACTAAAAACCTAATAGCCCTGTCCAAGTTACTCAACAAAGATGTTGAAACGGTACTGAAAGAATTTTCAAGGAAAAGAAACAAGAAATAGCAGCGTATCGTTTTCCCTTTATAGTGTATTTGTATGTGTGACGTGCGGCGAATAGCCGCACGGATATACAGAACAGACATTACCGCAAGCAGGGTGCACGAAGGAGTGAATACTTGGAGCGATTGAGTAAACCGTGCGCCGTGGCAATGTCTGGAGTGAAGCTTTCGCCGGAAGGCAGATCATGGGCGAAGCGAACCGCAATCAAAGGTGTCTGCAAGAATCCTTTGATTGCGGACATGTCTGCATGACAAGAAAGCGAACACCATATATGGCGATAATTTCCAATTAAAATCTAGGAAAGAAAGGTATCAGGCGATTTTTTTCGATTAATTCAACAAAACGAGCGATTTTTTCACAGCATCTTCAATCCTCAATTCGCAAATTGCGAATTGAAATCTATTTTGCATTTTGTAATCGCTTACTTAACAACCTCATGTCTTCACTCACTTTCTTATCCAAAATCTTTGCATAGTGCTGAGTTATTTTAATGCTCTTATGCCCCAGCATTTTACTAACACTTTCTATCGGGACATCATTGTTAAGCGTTACAGTGGTAGCAAACGTATGTCGAGCAATATGAAAAGTTAGTGTCTTAGTAATTCCGCATACATCAGCGATCTCTTTTAAGTAGGCGTTCATTTTTTGATTGCTGAGAATAGGCACTACCTTATCTTCATTTATGCACCTGGGATGGTCTTTGTATTTATTCAATATCTCCTGTGCTTGTGGCAAAAGTGGAACCCTTGTGGGGGTATCAGTTTTCTGCCTGCTGGTAAAAATCCATTGTTTACCGTCAACTCCTTTTACAATACTTGCGGGGGTAAGCTGGAAGACATCTATAAATGCAAGGCCGGTATAACAACTAAAAAGAAAAATATCCCGAACCTGTGATAGACGGTCAATTGCAAATTGCTTTGCCGCCAATGCTTGCAACTCATCCTCATTAAGGTACTCTCGGACTACTTCTCTTTTCGCCATCTTAAACCCGAAAAAAGGATCTCTTGCGAGCCACCCAGTCTTGAGACAATAGTTCACAATTTTACGCATGTTACCTATATATTTGATCGCACTATTGTGGTTGCATTTTCTTACGCTTTTGAGCCAAAACTCCATATCACTTACGAAATCAAACGTGAGGTTTTTAATTTCGATGTCAGGCAACTTGTACTTCCATGCAATGAATAATCGGGTATGCTCTAACGTGGTGTCATATCGCTTTACCGTCGCAGGCGCATATTCCGTATTTTCCAGTGCGGCCATTTGATCATTATGATGCTTAAATACTTCCAATAACATGCGTGGTTTTTCTTCCTGCCCCGTGAGCACTTTTACTAGTCCCTCAGCTGTTACCTCCTTGCTATTTTCAAGAAGCTTTATCCTTGCGTCATGTACCTTTCGTTCAAGCGTATCAAGGTAGGCGTTAATTATTTTACTTGTCTCATTGTTGCCTCTGGCACGTTGTGCGTCACCATTCCAACGATCAGGTTCGATAGAATGTTTGGTGCCGATTTCCTTTCGCGCTCCATTCACAGTGACGCGCATGTAAATGGGCATTTCACCTTTTGTGTATTCTTTTGGTTTTTTCAGATAAAACAGAATACTGAAACTACTCTCTAACATAACTACGATTTAAGGTTACAAAATTCGTTTTGTAGACCTTCGCAGACAAGATGTTTAGCAGTTAAACATGTTCATAATCAATGCATTACAAACATTCTGGTGAGTAAATTTTAAAAATAATTTTTACTCTCGAATTACTCACCAGACTTATGCGCAAATTTGAAAGTTTTGATATAGGCTGAAAATGAAAAAAGCCCTGAAATCAATGGTTTCAGAGCTTTTAACATCTTTTGATACTCAACTAAGTGGAGCCGGCGGGAGTCGAACCCGCGTCCAAACATATGCCCGATAAGCTTTCTACATGTTTATTCCTGTATTGTATTTCGGGACACAGCCGGAGCAGGACAAACCTACTGCCTCCCTATCTGCTGTTAGTTTTCATCACCTGCACACAGCGGGCAAGTGCCTATCCGGTTATTTTTTGATTCGGCGGCGGGGACGGCAACTGGCAGCCTTCCCGGCGGCTATAAAGGGTGCCTGATCTCTGATTAGGCAGCCATGGCGTAAGAATATTCGCCTTTTATTGTTTGAGCATTCAGATTTACGTGCTAATTACACAACGCACGACATGCTTACAGACCCTGCTCTATGCTGTCAAAACCAGTCGGCCCCGGTTTTGCGATCGCAGAATGTGGATCTTTCAAAGAACCTAAGCAAAGTTACGAAATTATATCCCCTGATACCTCAGCAGATACTCAGGTTGCCCCTGTTATTTATCATTTCTTCTTGCTGAAAAATTCTTTCAGTTCCCTACTCATTTGTTCTCCGCGTGCTTTCAGGTCCCTCATTTCCACGTCCATATTCCTTTTTATGTCGTCAAATGTCATGTGCTGGCCGCCACTCATGTACTTCAGCTCCTCGGGCGTTTTAGCCATTGGTATCACTATCCAGGCAATGATGTAGGCAAGAAAACCTATGCCGAAGGTAAGGAACAGCACAGCAAATATGAGGCGCAGTATCACAGGGTCTATGTCAAAATAGTTCGCTATACCACTACATACACCACCTAATACTTTGTCATATGGATTACGGTACAATCTCTGCCGCACATATTGATACTGACCTTGCCACGACTGTTGTGTACCAGTTCCCTGTGCAGTTTTACCTTTATTGGCAGTACCGTCATGCAGTTCGCTTGCAGGGCCAAGTGTGTCTATAACTTTCTGCACATCGCTACGGTCTATGGCAGGCGAGCCCGTTTGCAGGCGTATGTTGAACAATTCAGAGATGCGGTCCTCTATGTCCTGTATTATTTCGTCCTTGCCTTGCTCTCCAGCAAACTGGCGCTCCAATGCGGCAAGATATTCCTTTATCAATAGGTATGCATCTTCTTCTATAGGTATGATGCGCCCTGCGATATTGATCTGTACTAAACGTTGCATATATGGTTGTTTTATATTGATGTGGTCAATTCGTTCACTGCGTTACTTAGTTCATCCCACGTTCTTCTTAGCTGCACATAAAATTGCTGCCCCTCTTCGGTCAGCCTATAGTATTTTCTAGGGGGTCCTGAGGTACTTTCCTCCCATCTGTAGTTAAGCATTCCCGCATTTTTCAAACGTGTCAGCAAGGGATACAAAGTACCCTCCAATACTACCAGTCTAGCCTCTTTTAGTTGGTCTAAAATATCACTTGGATATGCCTCTTTGTGTTTGTCTATTATACCTAATATACATAGCTCCAGCAGGCCCTTTCTCATTTGCGACTCCGTGTTCTCAATTGCCATATCCATTCATTTACAAAACAAAGATACTATATTTTTAGTATTATGTAATGCAAAGTACTTTGTTAAATAAAAATTAACGCCTCGATATGTGTTTCCTGATCAGGCTGGTCAGATATTAATTTATGACAGACAGGATATTATACAGCAAATAGACAGGATTTGAGATCAATATTCCATCCCAACACAGGATATACAAAGTTTCATATCTCGTTTATGGAGGAAACTTCACTAGCAGTGCCGAAAGTGCCCTTCGGGTTAAGGTTATCAGTTTTATTTGAGGTCGTAGCGGTATTTAGTAAGTTATCGGGTAAACGACAACACAATAAGTTTTCGATCCAATACAGATCACTGATGCATTTACATGATCAAGTGAATGGACTCAGTTATTACCTTGAAAAAACTTCCTTGCCACCTCTATTGTCTTGTCGATATCATCCTTGCTTAACGCATTAGAGATGAACCATGTTTCAAATGCAGAAGGGGCCAGATATATCCCCTCTTTTAGCATAGCGTGGAAGAACTTATTGAATAAGGCATTATTAGCTGCCGCTGCACTTGCAAAGTTGGTCACAGGCTTTTCACTGAAATGCAGGCTTATCATAGATCCTAGTTGATTGATAACGTAAGGTATCCCGCTTTCTTTCAATGCCTCATCCAGTCCTTTGTGGAGGTAATTGGTCTTCTCGTCCAGATCCTTATAAATATTGGGGTTGTCTTTTAATGTTCTCAGCACTGTGTAGCCAGCTATCATAGCTATAGGATTGCCGCTTAATGTACCTGCCTGGTAAACATTTCCTAAGGGCGCTATATGCTGCATGATCTCTTTCCTGCCACCAAAAGCGCCAACGGGCATCCCTCCGCCTATCACTTTGCCATAGGTCACCAGGTCTGCATTTATACCCAGCCTTTCCTGCGCACCACCGGCCGCCAAACGGAAGCCCGTCATCACCTCATCAAAAATGTAAACAATACCTTCGGCGTCACATATCTTTCTTAGTGCTTCATGAAATCCCGGCTGAGGTAAGATACAACCCATATTACCCGCAACAGGTTCAATGATAATAGCAGCTATCTCCCCTTTATGTTCTTTCACTAATGCTTCTACCGCCTCCAGATCGTTGTAAGGCGCTGTAAGTGTATCCAGCGATACTCCGGCTGTTATACCGGGTATGGTTTGTATATTAAATGTAGCAACACCACTACCAGCCTTCACTAAGAACGGATCTGCGTGGCCATGATAGCAACCTTCGAACTTTATGAATTTGTTACGTCCTGTATAACCCCTGGCCAAACGCAGAGCGCTCATACAGGCTTCAGTGCCACTGCTCACCATACGCACCATGTCCACATTAGGAGCCATGCTTTTTATCAACTCTGCCATTTCTATTTCCAGCAAAGTAGGTGCGCCAAAAGATGTAGAATCAGCGACCCTGTCTTGTATAGCCTTAACGACGGGCTCATACGCATGACCTAATATCATAGGGCCCCACGAGTTGATATAGTCTATATATTGGTTGCCATCGGCATCGTACATATAGGCGCCCTTGGCCCTTTCCATAAATAGTGGCGTACCACCTACGCTCTTAAATGCACGTACAGGAGAGTTCACTCCGCCCGGTATGCTTTGTTGTGCGCGCTCAAATAATTGCTGGCTTTTGGAATAATCGTAAGTCATAAGCAGAGAGTCGTAAGTCTTAAATATTATTGATAAGTTTCACCGCATCCTTTGCAAAATAGGTAGCTATCAGGTCTGCTCCAGCACGTTTTATACTGCTAAGAGATTCCAGTATAGCTTTGTTCTCATCCAGCCAGCCCATTTTGGCGGCGGCCTTTATCATTGCATATTCACCGCTTACATGGTAAGCGCTTACAGGTATATCTACTTCATTCCTTACCTCCCGGATAATATCAAGATATGCCATTGCAGGTTTCACCATAACAATGTCGGCACCTTCTGCTACGTCCATAATGGTCTCTTTTATGGCCTCACGACGATTGGAATGGTCCATCTGGTAGGTCTTCTTATCACCAAAGCCCGGTGCGCTATCCAGTGCATCCCTGAAAGGTCCGTAGAAACAGGATGCGTACTTGGCGCTATAACTCATTATCCCCGTTTTTGTAAACCCGTTTCCTTCCAGCGCTTCACGTATGGCAATGATGCGTCCGTCCATCATATCGCTTGGCGCTACAAAGTCCGCCCCTGCCTGCGCATGGCTTACACTCATTTCTGCCAACACTTCTACGGTTGCGTCGTTCACTATTTCATTCCCTTCTACAATGCCATCATGCCCATAAGTAGAGAATGGATCTAAAGCCACGTCCGTCATTACTACCATGTCGGGGCAGGCATCTTTTATTGCCTTGATACTGCGTTGCATCAAGCCATTTGGGTTTAGTGCTTCTGTACCTTTATTATCCTTCAATTCATCTTTACACTTAATGAACAGCAATACGCACTTTATACCCATCCCCCACAATTCTTTTACTTCCTGTACGGTCAGGTCAATACTCATGCGATAGTAGTTCTGCATAGAAGATATTTCTTCCCTTACGTTATTGCCTTCCACAATAAAGAGCGGGGCGATAAGGTCCGCAGGCCTTAATATGGTTTCAGCAACCATAGCACGTATAGCTGGCGATTGCCTTAAAATTCTGTTCCTTCTTATTAAATGCATGTCTTAAAAATTCAAAAGGTAAAAGTAAAAATTCAAAAAATTTTCTATGCCCAATGCCGTGGTTTCAAATATTCCAGCAATTCGGCTTCTTTACTACCCGCTTGGGGGTGGTGATCATAGCACCACCTGGCCCGTGGCGGCAGGCTCATTAATATGCTCTCTGTCCTTCCGTTGGTCTTTAAGCCAAAGGTAGTGCCCTTGTCGTATATGAGATTGAACTCTACATACCGCCCCCTTCTTATTTCCTGCCATTCTATTTCCCGTTCAGTATAGGGGGTATCTTTTCTTTTCTCTACTATTGGCAAATAAGCGGGTAAAAATGCATTCCCATTTGCCTTCTGAAATTCCAACAGGCGCTGCTCATCTCTTTCATCAACAGGCTGAAGGCGGTCGTAGAATACGCCCCCAATGCCGCGTGTCTCATTCTCCCTGTGTTTGTTCACAAAATATTCATCGCACTGTTGTTTGTAAATGGGATACAGATCATCCCCGAAAGGCTGCATGGCATTTTTCAACGTTGAATGGAAATGTTTACCGTCCTCTTCAAAAATATAATAAGGCGTTAAATCAGAGCCACCCCCAAACCATGCATCCAGTTTTTTATCAGCGTTATCGTACAATTCAAAATAGCGCCAGTTGGCATGAACGGTAGGCACGTATGGGTTGCGTGGGTGTATGACCAATGAAAGGCCACAGGCGAAAAAATTTGATTCCGGCACTTTAAAAAGTTCCTGCATGGTTTTGGGTAAAGGCCCGTGAACTTTTGATGTATTTACCCCACCTTTTTCAAATACGTTCCCGTCAGCTAAAACACGTGTCTTCCCACCGCCTCCTTCTTCCCTCTCCCATATATCCTCTACAAAGGTAGCCTTACCATCAATGGCCTCAAGTCCGGCACATATTCTGTCCTGGAGCTCATGTATATATCTTATGAATTGCTCTCTCGTTGTCATATTATACAGCTACAGCGCTATATTCTTTTACGGTATCAACAAATGCCTTCGCATGATCCACCGGTACGTTAGGTAATATACCATGCCCAAGGTTGGCAATATAGTTATCAACCCCAAAACCGTTCATCATTTCCCTTACTTCTTTCTTTATCTGCGGTATCGGTGCAAGCAATTTAGAAGGATCGAAATTCCCTTGCAGTGTTATTTTGCCGCCACTCATTTGCCTGGCCATTTGCGGTGTCAGCGACCAGTCTATGCCTAATCCTGATGCGCTGGTTTTGCTTAGTTCGGGAAGTGCATACCAGCTACCTTTCGGGAATAAAATGACAGGTGCATTTTTACTTATTGCATCAGATATTTGTTCCAGGTAAGGCAGTGCGAATGTTTTAAAATCTGCAGGGCTCAACATGCCACTCCAGCTATCGAAAACCTGCACGAGATCTGCACCTGCTTTCACCTGCGCGTTCAGGTAATCTATAGTTACATCAGTTATCTTTTGTAAAAGTTTGTCAGCAAGTTCAGGCTGTGTAAAACAGAACTGTTTTGCCTTATCGAAAGATTTGCTCCCTTTGCCTTCCACCATATAGCACAGTATCGTCCACGGGGCGCCAGCAAAACCGATCAACGGCACTTTACCATTCAATTCCTGTTTTATTAGTGCTATGGCTTTCATCACATAGTCCAGCCTTTGCTCTATATTGTCAGAGAACAAAGCATCAATATCGGCCTCTGTATTTACTACATTGGGCAACAATGGGCCTTTACCTTCTTCCAGCAGCACTGTCATCCCCATAGCCTGCGGGATAACAAGGATATCCGAAAATAATATAGCCGCATCTACACCTACCTGGTCCACAGGCTGCAAGGTGATCTCGCAAGCTAACTCCGGGGTTTGCACACGGGTAAAGAAATCGTATTTATTCCGCAGTTTTATATAGTCAGGCAAATAGCGTCCGGCCTGGCGCATCATCCACACAGGTGGGCGTTCCATCTGCTCACCCTTCAGCGCCCTCAATATCAGATCATTTTTCAAAGTACCCATCTGTTTCGTTTTATGCATTAATTTCTTTGTTCTCAAAATACCCTATGGCAAGTTCTACCAATTCTTCCTTCCCCGGCCTATTCCCTACTACCACCGTGTTGCTTGTCCTGTCGCTTAGGGCAGCGGCGGTAGTAGCACCAATTGCAAAGAAAACAGTTTTTTCATCTGCTTTATTTGCCTCAAAAAAACTATTTACAGCGCTGGGGCTGAAAAAAAGAACGGCATCATATTTCTTTACTATTTTTTGCGGCTCTGTTACTGTTTTATAAACAACAACCTCTTTTACAGAGATACCTGCTTTTTTCAGTTTTGCAGGCAATTCGTCCCGGTGTATATCGCCACAAAAAAACACAATTTCTTTTATGTCTCCTTTATTGATGATCGTCTCTGCAAGGGCGGAAGCATTGTCTGCGGTGCCTTTTATTTTTTCAACTCCAAAACTTTCAATAACACTTCTCTTCGTTGCCTGCCCCATGCAAAAAATATCCCAATCGGGAACTATATCATCTTTATAGGCACTTATAGTGGCAACCGCATTGGTGCTGGTAAAAACTATAGTAGCAGTTTTTTTGTACAATAATTCTATTTCGGCCTCGAGGCTTTTGTCAGAAAAGTTTTTTATAGAAATAAAGGGCACAATATCCAGTGCTATGCCATGGGCAGCTACCTTATCTGCAATGGCTTGTCCTATGGAGGCTGTACATAATATTTGTGGTTTATTTCTGGGCATTACGGACCTCATCTAATATCTCTTGTCCACCGGTACTCAATAATTCTTCTGCCGCCTTTGTCCCCATATCCTGGGCGTGGGCTATAGTAGTGGTTTTTGTTACTTCTTTCTTCTTTTTACCATCAAGGCTCAATATGTTGCCTTTGAAATGAATTTGTCCTTCCTCTATTTGCGCCAATGCGCTGATAGGTGTAGTACAGCCGCCCATCAAGGCACGAAGGAAATCCCTTTCCACTTTAGTACACAAGGCAGTATCCCTGTCATGCAAAGGATGACATGCGGTAAGACAATAAGTATCCATGTCGCGGCAAGTTACCACAATAGCGCCTTGTGCGGGTGCAGGCAGCATCCAATCCAATTCCACAGCATTTGCAGGCCGTAAATTGATGCGCTCCAAGCCTGCAGCAGCAAAAATAGCCCCTTGCCAATTATTATCTTTTACCTTTTGCAGGCGTGTATTTACATTCCCTCTCAGGTTCTCTATACTATGGTTGGGATAACGGTTCAGCCATTGTGCTTTCCTGCGCGTACTGCTTGTTGCTATCACTGCACCCTTTTCTTTTTCGGCTAAAAAAGAAGTGTCGTGTTTGGGAACAAAAATATCATGGTAAGAAGCCCGTGGTAAAACAGCAGCATTAACTATACCTTTTGCCATTTGTGTAGGCACGTCCTTCATAGAATGCACCGCAATATCTATTTTCTCATTCAGCAGGGCTATATCTAATGTCTTGGTGAAAATACCTTGCACACCTAATTCGTATAAAGGTGTTTTTAGGTTGGTATCACCTTCGCTTTTTATGAAGACCAACTCCGATGCAAAACCATATTTTGCCAATAGGCCTTTTACCAAGGTAGCTTGCCATACGGCCAATTCGCTTTCCCTGGTGCCTATCCTGATAACCCTTTCCATATTTATGCTATGAATTCGTTTATTGCTTCAATAAAGTAGCAGCCCACAGTAGCTTGCGCGCGCATCTTTATAGCAAGTGTGTTTATCACTTTTTGAATTTTTTCTTCCGAGTCATTGTTATAGACCGTAACATGCCCTGAGTTGCAACCTGAGAATACAGAGTTCAACTGTATCAGTTTACTTTTCGCTTCTTTCAATATAGGTACATTCTTACGCATCCTGTGCCATTCCATGAATTCATTTACATGCTCCCGTATTATTTCAAGCGCTTTAGGTACTTCTGCTTTCCTCTTTTGCAATGTTTCGTCCTTTATTTTTGAAAGTTCGTCAACACCTATAAAGTTAATATTTGGCAAATCCTTTACGCCAGCTTCTACATTGCAAGGCACAGACAGATCGATGATCAGTTTGTCGGACGCACCTATCATCTGTGAAGTGCAAATGATAGGGTCCTGTGCATTGGTAGCAAGTATAATAATATCGGATGCTTGTATTTGTTCGTTCAGCTCTGTCAAAGGTGCATAATTCAAATTCAACTCTTTGGCAAGTTCTGCGGCTTTTTCTTCTGTTCTGTTTATAAGTGTGATATTGGTAGTGCCCAGGTAATCTACCATGTTCTTGCAAGTATTGCGACCTATTTTGCCTGTGCCAACCAGCAATATCTTTTTGTCTGAGATATTGGATGTATGTTCTTTTATATACTGCACTGCGGCAAAAGCAACCGAAATAGTGCCATTGCTTAGCGCTGTTCTTGTCTTTATTGCTTTGGAGGATTGCATAACAGAATTCATTATCCTTTCCATGTATGCCCCGATAAAACCGTTTTCTTTAGAGAACTTAACGGATGCTTTGATCTGACCTAATATCTCGAAATCACCCAATATTTGCGAATCCAATCCTGCACTTACACTAAACAAATGATCTATTGCTTCCAGTCCTATCTTACTATATGCCAGTTTTGTGAATGTATCTATATCGCCTTCAGTTTGGGAGCAGATCATGCTCATCAGCAATTTAGGGCATTGAGAGAAACCATATATTTCGGTGCGGTTGCAGGTGGAAAGTATAAAAAATTCACTTATACCATATTGTGGCGCGAGTTGCATGATGTTAGCATACTGATCGCTGTTTATAGCAAATTTCCCGCGTATGGATGCATCGCTTTTCTTGTAGTTTATCCCTACAACCCAAAACTCATCCATTTTTTTGTCAGTCATATCTTTCATAAAGACTATTGTTATAACTACGATACAAAGGTAGGATCGCGTTTCCCGCAAACATAATTTCTGTGTCATACCTTCGTCATTTAAGCGCATGACAATTGTCATAAAACACACTAACCAAAGTCATTTCAGGCCTTTTTCGCTTTGTAGATTATGTCTATAGAACATACTTGTATCTGTTGTTTTTTTTGCTTTCATTTGTAAAAACACAATTATCATGACACTCTCTGATCAGGGCGCACAGTTCATTTGCGCTTTCGAAGGTTTCAAGAGCAAACCATACCAGGATTCCGGTGGGGTCTGGACAATAGGCTACGGCACCACCTTTTATCCAAACGGGACTGCCGTTAAAGGTTCAGATCCGGCCATCACCACCCAGCAGGGTATTCAGTATTTGCAAAGCCACGCCAATAGCCAGGTATCGCCGGGCCTCAATTCCCTGTTACCGGGTATTAGCCAGAACCAATTCGACGCATTATCCTGTTTCATTTATAATGTGGGCATGGGCAATTTCAAGACCTCCAGCCTTTTGAGAGATATAAAGGCCGGTGCCGGCACCGACGTGATAACAGCAGATTTCGCTAAATGGAACAAAGGTGGCGGACAGGTTTTGGCAGGTTTGGTAAAACGAAGGGCAGCAGAGGCCGATCTTTACTGTAATAGTAACTACAACCAGTCTGCTTAACTTCTGGCAGTTCTATATTTTATTCGCTTCAACCAGATCATAAAATATAACTTTGCGTATTTTCATGCACTTTTTTGACGTGCATGGAAATACGTGTTCACCAAAAGTTTATGTAAATGCCCGGAGATATAAAGCGAGCAGTAATATTAATGAATCTTGGTTCCCCAGCATCTACAGAAGTGAAAGATGTGCGGAGCTACCTCAGGGAGTTCCTGATGGATGAGAGGGTCATTGACTCTCCATACATTTCCAGGTTTTTACTTGTAAATGCTATTATTGCTCCTTTTCGCGCACCAAAGTCTGCACATGCTTACCAAAAGATATGGACAAAAGAGGGTTCACCCCTTATAGTCCTTACCAGGCACCTGCAGGAAGCCCTGCAAAAACAGATCGCTGAGCCGGTGGAAATAGCCATGCGCTATGGCACTCCCGGTATAAGAACAGCTTTTGAGAATATAAAGAAGGAATATCCTGATGTACAGGAGGTGATCATG
>Ga0206910_1073_pt1 | contig 20715 bp, 12 predicted proteins | sample Alteio_BWOrgHeat_77_FD_152949 | JGI IMG/M metagenome (GOLD analysis project Ga0206910, IMG submission 152949) | Enriched cells from forest soil in Barre Woods Harvard Forest LTER site, Petersham, Massachusetts, United States -... | ecosystem: Environmental > Terrestrial > Soil > Temperate forest >... | reverse complement strand
TTGGTAAATTCCGCGATCGTCGCGTCGCTATCCGACGACCTTTGGAAAGGATATTTCCGAAGAGTGGGGCCAACCGTTCGGCAAAGACTTTGAAACTGGGCTTCGATCCTGCTCTTCTGATTTTCCACCGGGTCATGGATGAAGGCTCTCGCCTGTTCGATCGGTTCGCGAAGCAGGCGCTCCGCGACGGTGTCCACGCCCCCGGATTCAGCGGATTTGAAACCCTTCGCGATTTGCCGGACGGCATCCAGCGCCTTGTCGGCATTTTGATTTGCGCTCTGAAACGGCGCGGAATCACCGGGGTTTTTGCTGTCGGCAATATCCTGCATCGAGTGCCCCAACTGGGCCAGGGCATCGACGTACGCGGCGTTCTTGTCGGACACCCACTTGTCGTCGCCAGGAGGGACTACCCAATGGACGGGCTGGAACACCACGCCGATATCCGGAAAATCTCCGCCCACGGCCCGTCGTGTTGCCTCGTTCGCCTCGGCCGAAGGCCCGTTTTTGAAGATCTTGTCCAAGTACTTTGAACCGCGGTCGATTCCCGTGGATACCACAGAGGGTTTGAAGTCGGTCGCGTTGGATGTCATAGCGAAAAGGGCGAGTAGCGGTGATTTGTGGTCGGAAAGTGACGCTAGCTTGCCAGCCGCATCCTGGGCGCTCCTGTATCGGATCACGGAAAACCCGGCAAGGTACTTCCGCCAGTTCTCGATGTAGTCTCGGATGTATTGAGTCCGAATTGCATTCGAGTCGACTTTCGAGTCTGTCTGACTGTTCAATGCGCAGCCGTCGGCGGGAGCGCTGTGAAAGTCCTTCAAGTGCTTCAGAAAGGCGTCTTTGCCGGAGGGTGAAAACGCTGGGCTTGTGTCGGGCGGGCCCGCCAGAATTTGCTCATACCCTAGGGCAAGGTCACCAAGGCGCGGGGGTCTGCCTGGATCTTTCTCCGTAGCCGAGATCAGGTCGGCGTAGATAGTACTCGTTCCATGGAGGCGTTGCAGGGCTTCTTTCGCTCTGTTGTTGGCGGCGTTGCTTTCGGGCAAGTGAAAGGGGTTTTCATGCTTCAGTTCCGCAGCGTAATAATCGATTTGCCTGCCGGCGAGCATCTGCCACTGGGCGGGGTCGCTCTCATAAGATGGTGTCGGAGACTCCGTTCGGAGGACATCTGAGACGAGGCCCGCGTCAGGTTCGCACGCTTTCGACGTAATCATGAGGTGCGTCCTTAAGAATCGGTAAAGAAGCCCAGCGTCGGAGGTGTCTGCAATCTGAAGCGCGTCGACGAGCCTGGAATTAATGCCGTTCAGCAGCAGAGACTGAAGGCGTTGGAAATAGGCGGTGCGCAAGGGACGCGCTATACGATTTCCGACATACAGCCCCATATGCATCCCGAGGCCGGGACGGTTTTTGAGGTTCTCCACAACTATTCGAAGTCCCTCGAGCGCGCGGAGCGCGCTCAAAGTCGGCTCGACCTGCGACGTTGGCGTCGCAACTTCCGCAGCAGCCTGGACCCTGTTGAGCAAGTCGCGATTTCCTGACCATGAAATCGCTAAGGCGATGCAGATCAGCAAGCAAACAGCCACAGTCGACGCCATCAGAATGAGACGGAAGCGTTCAACGCGTCGGTCGCCAACAGCGACTGCTGCGGCTCTCGGCGGAGCGCCGGAGGGCAGCACCCTTCGAAAAATATCCGAGGCAAACAGCCACTGGATCCCGGACACGCCGGGCCTGATTGCGACGCTCGGAGCATCGGGCTGAAAAATGTTGGTGGCGTCGCTACGGAAGAAGCGGGAAGCTTCCATGTTGGAGACGGATGGAGCATCCGCGGGCACAACGGCTCCTTGTAGCGCGATCGTTTCTCGGGTTGCTGTCAGGTAGTAGCCGCAAAGGCGCGGGCCGGGTTCGATAGGACTGAATTCAATGGCGTCGGTAAGAAACTGAACGAGCGCGGACCTTATCTTTTTCAGTTCTCGCGGAAATTCGTAGATCGCCGGACGGTTCTTTGTGCTGCTTTCGAGTGCAAGATGCAGGACGCGGCGTTCTACCACGGCGCGGTACAGGGCGCGAAACGAATCGATCAGACGCTTGACCCGTTGGTCGCGAGTCTCGCCGATCGTTTCGGAGATCGGTGCAACCGCGCTTCCAAGTACCTGTTCGATCTCCGGATCGGGCAGTTTACGGAAGAATTCGTTAAAGAAGGGGATCGCATCGCAGTTTGAAATCACCTGGTACACCGGAAACGATCCTCCGAAGACCTCGGTGACGGCCTTCAGGCGATCCTTCCAGGCGCTTGACGCGGATTCGAGACGCTGAGGATCGGATGACGCGCCCACAAGATCGCGGGCGTGGCAAAATCCAACGACGCCGCTAAGTGCACCGTGCACCCGTTTGTCTCGGAGAATCCGCTGCCAGAATGGCCGCCGATCCTCGCCACGCAGTGCCTTCAGGAGCCGTAGCCATGTCTCTCCGCCCGCGCTGAACGCCTGTCCCGACAGCTCGGCGAAAATGGCGCCCCCCCGAGAACCAGAGGTTCATCAACTCAGTACGTACCGGGCGACGCGCGTCCGGCGCATTACCTGCGAGCCAGTGCGGCTCAAAGCCGGCGTTCGCAAACGTGCTGGTCTTTCCGCTGCCCGAGGGTCCAATTAGAAGGTAGAGCGGCAGGCGCTTGAAGTCCGCGTTTGCCCGTGAAATCCCCAGGGCGGAGATCTTGGAGAGCGCTGAATTCGCATCCCGGAGCAGAGCCTCGATAGCGTTATTCTCGGGATCCACCTTTTGGATCGGTTTCGGCGGAGGAGCGGGTTTCTGGCGGGCTCTCGCGCGATACAACCGCCAGGCTCCCCATCCCCAGGAAAGAATGACGAAAGCCAGAACGGCGATAATTCCCACCGCGGTCCACAGGAGGCCGAACGGCTCGATCTCCGGCCCTGAGCGGAGGCCGAATGCCGCTACCCAAACGAGGCCAACATAGAGGAACAGGAGGAAAAGGAGCGTTTTAATGGACACGGATCAACCTTTGGCTCCCAGTAGAGACAGCACCTGATCTGTAAGCGACGACAGACTCCAGTAGAAAATCAAAAACAGGATTAACGTGAAAATGATTGAGCCAGCGACTACTTCCCGAAAATAACGAGCCCTCGACGCAGGTAGAGGCGCAGCTGTAACGCTCTTCCCCGCGGATATTCCGCGCGGCGAAATCGGGCCGTAATTGCGGCCTTCGCGTACCCGTTGAGTGAGTCTAAGAACAATCCCCTCGATCAATACCGCCTGAGCTCCGGAATAACGGCCCTTGAATCCAAGCAGAAGGCAGGTCAGAAAGACCTCAATCGTATTTACTACATAAGGAGAGTTTCGCTTGGATTCAAGGCGGGCCAGTCTCTCGAAAAATACCTCACCAGCGTCTGTCTGTCCGAACAACTCCTGCTGCAGCAGCCGCCGCTCCCAGTCGGTCCGCGCTAAGTCGGAACAATGAAGAACGACCTCGTCCAGAAAGGCTACTACGGCGAACTGCGAATCCTTAACGTCTTCCCGATCATAGCCTTCGTTGATCGCGACGCGTTCTATGTCGGCAACAGCGCTCTTGGTCCTTCGTCTGAAGGATTCTGCGTCTGTTATGTGCTGGCGGCCGGACTGGAGGCGGGCGATTCCGGTAAGGACTCCCTGATAGAGAGATCCCAGGTTCTCTGGCGGTCTGCCAGTATCGATACCGGCGTTCCTATCTTCTTTTTTTACTTCCGCTTGAACTTCCGGAGAGGTGCCCATATTTTCCGGTTAGATCACAGTACACCCGAAACCGGCTATTTGCAACGAAACCCATTTTTGATTTACCCTCATTGCAACGTAAATAACCAGCTATGCCACTACCTGGAAGAGTGGTGATCGCGCAGGCAGTATTCGTTTCGTTCGTGTTTCTCGGTCTGAACTGCGCCGCACAGGATTCCGCCCCTTCTCCCCTGAGCATTGAGGAAATACTGAAGATGCATGAGGCGGGCTTTTCGGATGATGTATTAATTACCCAGATTCGCAAGAGAGGGAGAGCATTTAACCTCAACGCGGATGAAATGCTGGACCTGAAGAAGGATGGCCTGAGTGAGACGGTCATCAACTTCTTGGTAGACCCGTCGAGACCGTACGCGCCAACAGCCGCTCCGGCACCCGCCGCCGTTGCGTCCGCGCCGCCTCCGACAGAGCCGCGGCATTACCCGCCAGACGACAACGCCTCGAAGATGCCGCCCGAGCTCGGACTATATTGGCTTTCCAGTGGACGCCCGGTTCGCATCGAATTGAAACTGCTTCTTTCTCAGGTCATCGGCGGATTTGGGAAATTGGCCAAGGGAAAGGGGATCGCTTATTTGGTCGGGCCAGCGGCGAGCCTCAGGATCAAGGATCCGTCTCCCGTGTTTTATCTCAGGCTGGCCGAGGGCAAAGGCGTCGAAGACGCGGTACTGATCGAGTTTGAGCGCAACAAGTCGGGGCGGCGTGAAATCGAGATCGGCCCCAAGCCCGACAAGCCCGAACTCAAGGCGGACGCGATACGGCCCGTCGAAGCGAAAGAAGTAGGCCCGCAGTTGTTTCGTATTAATTCGTCCAAACTGGACGCGGGTGAATACGCTTTCTTCCTTGTAGGTACCGCCGATCCGGCTAAAGGAAGCGCCGGCAAGGGTTTCGATTTCGGCATTAATGCCCCGAAGCCGTCGTCCGGGAAATAGGTCACCTTCGGTCCGCGTCGGCCAGCGGGTTATCGAAATCGAACCCGAACAGTCGGGGATTTTCTCCGATGACGGCCGCCGAGACGATGTAGAACACGTAGTCGTAAGTCTCCTGGGGAATGTTCTTGCGGAATCTCTCCAGGAATTTCCAGAAATTCCGGTCACGCGGATTGTCAGGCATGCTGCGAACAAGCGGCAGCACCCGGTCGTCTCCCCAGTTGTAGCAGGCCATGACGAGAAGTCCCGATGCCTCGGCGTCGGTGGTATAGAGATCTTTGATATAGCGCGCCGCGGCTTTGGTCGCCCGATCGAAATGATCTCTGTCGTCCGCGGGGTCGGGGCGGCGAACGTCAGCCAGAGGGCCTATCCTGAGGCCGTACTTAACCGCGGTTTCGGGAATGAATTGCCACACGCCCTTGGCGATGCCTTTGCGCGTGGGCGGCCCGCTGTTGTACTGATCAAAGTCGCTCTCCTGCATCGCGAGATAAAAGAAATGCGGCGGCAGGTCGAGGCTGAGAAACTCTCTTTGGATCACGCGGTCGTAACCGTTGTGCTTCGCGACGGCGATTGCGCGCTGGTATCGATCGGAAGTCTGCCATTTCGCGATATAGCGGCCGACTTCGCTCACAAAATCCGCCGGCATCTCCAGTTCGGATTCTCCGAAAATTCGCGTCACCCGCAGAATGAGCCGGTCGCGTGGGCTGAGTCTCGCATCGTAAACATTGAGCGCGGTGACGAACCGGTCGTAGTCTGCTTCCATTCGCTCGCGCTTCTGCCGGTACTCGCGAACGGCTTCGCGGCTGTGCGGGTCTTCGGATACCGAAAGGTTCTGTTCCGCCTTGGCCAAGCTGAGATCGATCGACTTCATCGAGTAGAACAGATCCCGCGCAAGACGCGGATTGGCGTTAAGTTGACGTCGCAGGAAGAGCGCATATCCCGCAGCGCCCAGGACAAGCGCCGCAAGCAGCAGGATCGTTACTAAGTATGGCCATCGGCGCTTGCGCTGAACTCGTTGCAGAGCCTTGCGGATCATCAGCGTCTGCTCACTGACCACCTCCCCTGGCGGAATGTCTGCCAGATGGCGGTCCAGCCACTGCGTGGCCTCACCGGCGGCTGGCTCGTCAACGGCTGCCGAAGGGATTTCGAACGAGACTCTGGGCCCCGCGATGCCCAGAAAAATCGTAAGAGGCCGGTCGAGAACGATACGATCTACGCGCTGATCGCCAAGATAAATCCCGTTGCTGCTGTCGAGATCCCGGATCGACCATTGACCATCGCGAATTTCCACCGCGGCGTGCGCCCGGCTGACATGCTCGTCATCGATCAGAACCTCGCAGGCAGAACTCCGCCCGATACGAAAATTCTCTTGAAACTGGTATCGTTTTGATCCCGCGTCCGTCCCGCCGACCTGAACGCTGATGCCTGAGACGTGACTCTGGCTCCCCGTCGCCACTCAGTTATTATCGCGGGCGAGGACAGCCGATCGCGGGCCGGCAGAGACCTGATGCGTACGCTGAACAAATGCGGAACGAATGTGAATTGGATGCTCTCGATCTGTCGATCTCTAATTCGCGGCACGCGTGTGAACGCGAGCGGTAGCGCGCTGCCGCTCTCGGTTGAACCCGCGGAACGCGGGTTCCTGGAACGAGAGGTGGCCAATCACGGTTTTTTTCAATGGATGGGTTCACCCATCTCTGTGTGCACAATTATGTGCATTAAATCGTCTTCCCGGCCACCTGAATCGAGCGGAAGCAGATGCCCCGAATCCTTGCAAACTATAGAAAACTCGTCAATCCGCACGCCTCATGGAAGACGACCCGGAATTTGGGGTGCAAGAGGTCCCGGGTTCAAATCCCGGCAGCCCGACCAAATTCCTCATTGTCCGGTCCGGACAGATGGGTGACAGTTCGTTCCTGAGACATAGGTAACACATTTCAGCGACCGTCTGCGCAGAACTGCGGGAGGTTGGCGGACGATTTCGTCTGCGGACGCCGTGAGTTTTCAAGGCATGGGCGATCTATCGGTCCGATGTATCTCTATTTGCGACAGGATCTGAAACATTTGCGACAGGATCTGAAACGCGAAAGGGCGCCGGAGCGCCCTTCTCATCGTCCGCGATGAGTCGCACCCGGTTATCCCTCGGCGGGTTGCTCTCCAGCATTGCTCGCTTCCGTTTCACCGGCTGGTTCCATGCTATTCGATGATGCGGCAGCGGCATTCTCTCGGGAGGGAGTTGTTTTATCGGCGGCAGAATCGGCTTCGACCAGCGGTCCGAAGGGGTTCTCGAGTGGCTGCAGGGTTTTCTCTTCCAGATCGATATATCCCAGGTCGTAGCTCATGAAACTGACCAGCCAGATCCCGTTTTCAACCTCGCGGATGCCGACGGCCTGCCCGGCGAGCGATTTGGAGAGATTGATTTTCTTCCGGTGCAGGCAGATGCGGCCACAACTGGTGACAAGCGCCGTCCGGTCATGGAAAGGGTACTGCGGTTCGGGAAGACCTTCATAAGGCCGGGGCGAAGGCGTATAGACCTCGCGCGGGCATTTCATACTCAGCGCCTCGTGGGGTCTTTCGTTGTTGTACAACCGAGAGCCGCAAAACCCATAAAACTACGGGACGAGTGCATTATCGATGGCATCCGTTTTACGGCCGTGAGGTAACGATTCATGGTGAGCGAAACCGCGGCGGCACTATCGTGTTCTGCTGCGGCGTTGCTGATGAGAAACCGGTTCTTGAAGTACCGGGCTGGATGTTCGATGAGGCTGTGTGTTGCATCCTGCGTGCGGCGCGTGACAGCAGAGTCAACATTGAGGCGCTGCGATCTTTGCGCTGTACGCTCAACACAGCCGCCACCCTGATGAAGGCGCGGCATCAATCCGCTCCTTCAGGAGGTTCTGATGCGCAAACCGAAGAAGATGACAGTTCAGTTGGAGCTGTTTCCGTCCCCAGGTATCCAGTCCTTACCACGGCAGATCGACCCCAAAGTGATTCGGCTGCTGGCCCGGCTGTTGTCCCGGCATGCAGAGCAGAAGAGGGGTGTGGTGAGTCTGGCGGAGACCTCTCATGAGTGAGAAGATCAGGCCGCACCATCTTGAGCGCAAGGCGATTCTGTACATCCGGCAGTCATCGGCATACCAGGTGACACACAATATGGAAAGTCAGAAGCTGCAGTACGCCATGGAAAGACATCTTCATCAACTCGGCTGGCGGGAAGTCGAAGTGATCGATGATGACCTGGGGCGTTCGGCTGCCGGCACCGTGGTTCGCGCCGGCTTCGAACGAATGGTGGCCGAAGTGTGTCTCGGTAAGGTGGGCGCGGTTGCTGCTCGCGAAGTGTCGCGTTTCGCCAGAAACAGCCGGGAGTGGCAGCAACTCGTCGAAGTGTGCCGCATCGTCGACACGGTGCTGATTGATCAGGAGACGGTCTATGCGCCGAGGCAAAGCAACGATCGCCTTCTCCTCGGATTAAAGGGTAGTTTGAACGAGTATGAACTGGACTTGCTGCGCCAGCGGTCCGTCGAAGCTCGTCACGAAAAGGCGAAGCGGGGGGAGTTGCTGATTACCGCGCCTGTTGGCTACATCAAGACCGAAGAGCAGCGGCTTGAGAAGAATCCGGATCGGCGTGTACAGGAGGCAATATCTCTGGCCTTCCGGAAGTTTCGCGAGCTCGGAACCGTTCGGCAAACCCTGTTGTGGTTTCTGGAGCACGGACTGCAGCTCCCGACCCAGAACTCCCGCGGCGAGCTCTCCTGGCGAAGACCATCGTATCGGTCGCTGTACCGGCTCATCACGGGCCCCGTTTACGGAGGAGCGTATGTATACGGCAAGACCGAACAGGTGCTGCGATACGAAGGTGGAGAGCCGCGCCACCGATCTCGCAGAAAGCCGCGTGAGGAATGGACAGCGCTGATTCCGCATGCTCACGAGGGCTATGTCAGCTGGGAAGAAAGCGAGACGATTCGGCAGCTGGTTCGCGAAAATGTGACCGGCACTGAGCGCGCGGGGGCCGCAAAGAAAGGTGTCGCCTTGCTGACGGGCTTGTTGCGATGCCGGCGTTGTGGTCGTAAGCTGACTGTACGGTACACAGGAAATCAGCATGCCGTTTTACGCTACGCATGCAACCGTGGGTGGCTTGACCATGGCGAACCGAGATGCATCGCCTTTGGAGGCGTTCCGGTAGATGACGTGATCAGCAGGCAGATTCTTGCCGTTGTTCAACCCGCTGCTGTCGAAGCAGCGGTGCTTGCACGAGACGAACAGATGCAGAACCAGAATGACGCAATCGCCGCCCTCCAGCGTGATCTTGAGGCGGCCCAGTATGCCGCAAACCGGGCTCGGAGGCAGTTCGATGCTGCTGATCCGGAGAACCGTCTGGTCACCGGAGAACTGGAAAGGCGCTGGAACCAGGCTCTGCAGCAGGTGAGAGAACTCGAAACGCGCATTCGGTCGCACGCGGCTGACGAGCAACATACTCCGGCTACGTCAGCCGAGTTTGCCGATCTGGCTGAGCAACTGGGGCAGGTCTGGAATGATCCACGCAGTGATGCAGTCCTGAAGAAGCGGATCGTTCGCACCCTGATTCAGGAAGTAGTCGCGGACGTGGAGAGCAGTGCCGGTGAGATTACACTTACGATTCACTGGAAGGGCGGACTGCACACCGAAGTTCGCGTTCCCCGACGCCGGCGTGGGTACAACAACGGCCACACCGACAAGACCCTGGTTGAAGCTATTTCACTGCTCGCCGATATCTGCAACGACGAACTGATAGCTGGTGTTCTCAACCGCAACGGACACAGGACCGGTCGCGGCAATCGCTGGACAAAAGAACGTGTGACGGCTCTGCGAAGCCACCATCACATCCCTTGTTACAGTTCGGAAAAACAGGAAACAAACGGGTGGATGAATCTCACGGAAGCAGCGGCCTTCCTGCGGGTCAGCCCCAGAACTCTGCGGCTCGCCATTGACGCGGGTGAACTCCACGGTGAACATCCTTTATCCGAGGGTCCATGGCTTCTGAACCGTCAGGAACTCACGACCGAAGCCGCTCAGCGGCTGATGCAACGAGCCCGTCAAGGCAGCCGGCAACCCGCAATACCTTCGGAAGCTCAGGATAAACTCCAGTTTTCAAGCACATAGCGAGGTGGGGCAGTATGGACCGCAGTTGAACTCATCAACAAACGCATCAAACTTCGCCTGTTGCTGCAGGAAGTTGGCGGCGGCGGGTCGGGTTGTCTGTTGCTTCAGGGTCAGATGCATGCGTTCGTGGCGGCCGTTCTGCTGGGGGCGACCGGGCCGGATGCGCTCGATGGCGATGCCGAGGCGCAGCCACCAGACCGAAAGCCGCGAAAGCTGAAACAGTCCATGCGGCGAAGCGAACGGAACTCCGTTATCGGAACGGATCGACAGCGGCAGCCCACGTTCCCGGAAGAGGCGTTCAAAAGCGGGAAACGCCAGCTCTTCACGGGTGGACTCGAGCGCTTCGCACAACAGCAACAGCCGCGAAGCATGATCGGTAACGGTGAGCGGATAACAGTACCGTTTATCGCCGAGCTGGAACTCGCCTTTGTAATCGACGCACCATAAATCATTGGGATTCAGGCCCTCGGACAACGGTGTGCCCCACGCCGGCGTCCGCGGGCGAGATGCCCTGCTCACCAGACCATGGCGATCCAGCACGGCGTGAATGGTGCTCGCGGCGGGAACTTTGATGGCATGCGGAAGCCTGCGCAGCAGCCGTTCCCGAATCTTGCGCGCGCCCCAGTGCGGCTTTTCTTTCTTCGCCGTCACGATCGCCGCCTCCCCCTGCGCCGGAAGCTGATTGGCATAACGGAAAGGGCGCCGGGTCCGATCCGTGAGACCTTCCAGACCACACTGCTCGTAACGCTCGAAGATTTTGTAGCCGGTTTTTCGCGAAATCCCGAACTCCCGGCACAGTAAAGCCATGCTCTCGCCGTCCTTCAGCCGGATGACGAAACGCATTCGTTCGTCCATAACAGAACTCTCCTTCCACGGCATCCTTTGTCCCCCTTTGCGGGACAAAGTGTTACCTATGTCTCCGGAACGTTCTGTTACCTATGTCTCCGACTGGTCATCAAAGACTCACAGACCTCACTTCCTCCGGGAGCCCTTCCTGCTGGAGTCCGTTTGGAGTCCATTTTTCCAGCTTTTGGACTCAGGATTAGCGGGTTGTATGAGCCGCAGGCGGCGGCTCGCCGAAATCAGCCGAGAATTTGCAGGATCTCTCTCTTCTCTATAAAACCCGACAAATGGTCGCCAGAAACCCAACATTTTCGCTTGTTGGATTACCAACCTCACCAGAACGGCTCCGGCTCGACTTAAGGCCTGTACGTAATGCAGATTGACCCCGTTCGGCGGCCTCCCGTAAGAGAATCGTCGGGGACTCCTCGAAAGCAGCCGAATCGCGAATGATGCCAGGCCGGTCCCCTTGTGGCGGCTCGTTATACTCCATTTTCAATAAATTACGAAGGCTCGGAAGAGTGCGAGCGCAAGCCGGTTCTGAATTTTTTCTGCGATCAGCCCATTGGAAAATTTTCTCTGAACAAATCCGCGCGCACGGGAATATACATGTGTGAGATTGTGCCCCGGGAAATGGTCCGCACTTGCCGCTTTGTTCTGCGCGCCTATCTTCTTTCGTTCTTTAGTCTTTGCCCAGAGCCCTAAAGGCGAGATCCGGCTGCAGGTCAACGACTCCACGGGTGGGGCCATGAAGGCCTCGGGCATTCTGAGGAACGCCTCAACAGGGACAGGTCGCGGTTTTGAGACCGACACGCAGGGTTCGTTTGACTTTACGAATCTTGCTTATGGTTCATACCGGCTGCAGGTCTCGCAGCGTGGCTTCAACACGGAGACCCTCGCAATTGACGTTCAGTCCCCTGCGCCGGTCTCTCGAACGGTCACGATGAAAATCGGCGCGCAAGCCGCGAGGGTGGATGTCGTCGCGGCGACGCCCCTTGCCGGCACCGATCTAGCTGAGGATCAGATCCCTGGTCTGGTTCAGACAGCGACGGCGGAGGATCTGGTAAACAGTGGGGCACTCAATCTTTCCGATTTCATGAATCGCAAGTTGAATGGCGTTTTCATCAATGATATGGCAGGCAGCTCGTTCCAGCCGGATGTGAATTTCCGCGGCTACACGGCCTCGCCGATCCTCGGCACGCCCGAGGGCATCTCGGTTTACGTAGATGGCGTCCGTCAGAATCAGCCGTTTGGCGACGTTGTCAGCTGGGACCTGATTCCGAAAAACGCGATCTCCGAAATAACCCTGGTTTCGGGATCCGACCCGCTCTTCGGCCTGAATACTTTGGGCGGAGCTCTCCCGGTGAGAACGAAGGACGGAACGAGCGATCCAGGATTGGACTTCACCGCGACCTATGGCTCCAGCGGCCGGAAAGAGATCCAGGGCGAATACGGAGGCGGTAAGGCCACGGGCTTCAACTGGTTTCTGGCAGGCACTGGATTCCACGAATCGGGCTGGCGCATCGCGTCGCCCACCGATGTGAAGCAGGGATTCGTGAAACTTGGCTGGCGCAACGACAGCACCGATCTTGCGTTCAGTACCAGCTACGCTTACAACACGCTCGGCGCAAATGCACTGCAGGATTATCGGCTGCTCGCCGCGAACTATGCAAGCGGCTACACATTTCCCGACGTCACTGGCAACCGGTCTCCTTCATTCAATCTGACGGCGCGTCACACGTTCAACACGTCGCTGACGTTCAGCGGCAATACCTGGTACCGCAACATTCGCACTGAGATTGTCAATCCGAACTTCAACAACGACGCATCCGGCAATAACATCTACCAGCCAAACGCCGCCGAGCAAGCGGCTCTGGCGGCTGCAGGTTACACCGGTTATCCCACGAGCGGGGCCACTGCCGCCAATACGCCATTTCCGAAGTGGCGCTGCATTGCGGAAGCCCTGCTGCAAAACGACCCCGACGAACGCTGCGATGGCGACACCGTCTACTCCCTGGAGCGGCAGAACGATTATGGGGTCTCCGCCCAGCTCACCCTAATGACGCCGATGAGGAGCGGAAATAATCAGCTGGCATTTGGGACAACCGCGGATTATGCCAGCGTCGCCTTCACACAGAACACGGCGTGGGGCTACATCAACCCCGACCACACGGTAACGAACGTTCCGGCATGGCAGGACGGATCGACTAACAATCCCGTCGATTCGCGTGTCAACCTTCACGGCGCCGCCCCAAACTGGAGCCTCTATTTCACCGATGCGCTCCCTCTTCTGAAGAATGTGACTGCAACTGTCTCCGGACGGTTTAACCAATACAGAATCAACAATACGGACTACCTGAATCCAGTTGCCGGGCCGGGCTCGCTCACGGGCGATTACACGTATAACCGCTTCAATCCGTCCGTCGGCCTTACGTGGAGTCCCTGGCAGCGTTTCAACGCCTACGGGCGCTTCTCGCAGGGCAGCCGGGCGCCGACCTCTATCGAACTCGGTTGCTCCGACCCTGCCAACCCCTGCAGCCTGCCCAACGCGCTCCAGAGCGATCCTCCGCTCCAGCAGGTGGTGACGAACACATGGGAGGTCGGTGTGCGCGGCAAACCGGAAGTTTCCGTAATCCCTCACCTGAGCTGGAACATCAGTCTGTTCCGTTCGACGAACAAGAACGACATTCTGTTTGTTTCTTCGGTGGCGCTGGGCAGCGGCTACTTCCAAAATGTCGCGAAAACGCGCCGGGAAGGCTGGGGCGCAAGCGTCGAGGGGCGCATCGGCCGCCTGACATGGAATCTTGATTACACGTTCCTGAAAGCGACATACCAGAGCGCGGCAGTTTTCAACGGAGCAGCCAACAGCACGAGCGACACCGCTCTGGCGGGCACGCCGGGACTGGATGGCAACATCTACGTCAATCCCGGCAATCGGATTCCGCTGATTCCGAAACAGTCGGGTAAGGCGAGCGCCGTGTATCAGGCGACCAAACGGCTGGCTCTTGAACTGAATGAGATCGCGGTTTCGAGTTCCTATGCACGCGGCAACGAGAACAACGCTTACAAGGCGGATGGAATTTACTATCAGGGCTCCGGTGTGTCGCCCGGTTATTCCGTGACTAACTTCCGGGCGCATTACGATCTGACCCGGCGCATTCAGTTCGCCGTTCAAGTCGACAATCTGTTCGACAAGAAATACTACACGGCCGCGCAGGTTGCTGTTACGGGGTTCGATGCGCAGGGCGGTGTGGACACGCGGCCGTACCCTCCGTACACAAGCGGCCCGCAAGCCGGTAACTACCCCCTGCAGTCGGTCACGTTTTTTGCGCCAGGAGCACCTCGACGCGCCTGGGTTGAGTTGCATTTCAAATTCTGAACGAGGCATCGCCGGCTTTACCTGCAGAGGAGGTATTCAATGAAACGGCTGCATAGGCCATAGCGGTAGCATCGGTCGGCGCCGCACTGGTCTTTTCCGTTGATGCGCAGAGTTCCCGAGATATCGAAACCGGCCCGGCAAAGCCTACGAGCACCATCACGCTCGGGGAGGAGCCAGGAGCTGCATTGCTGGCCCCTGAAAACATCTACGGTACGTCTGCCGTGAACCGGCCAGCCTCCAAGAGTCGAGCTTCGACTGCTCCAGGTAAGCCCGTATCTGCTCTGCCCTCAGCCACCCATCCACAATCCGGTTCAGCGCTTCGATCCGTTCTTCCAGTTCCAACCGGCGTTGCGCTTTTATCTCACGCTCTTGTTGATTTCCTCAAGGCGTCCATGCTCGCTGCGGACTTCGCGCGCAAGGGCTTCAGCACGCGTGAACAGCTGCAGAAGGTCCCCTTCGACCGGTTTGCCTCATTTGTCCGAAACTTTGGCGCTTCGATCCCCCGCCCTCAAGCTCATCGTGAGCGATCCGGCTGGCCTTCGTGGCTCCGTTCACCCGGACGCACCCGAATTTCCAGCATCGGTTCGGTATTCTCTTTGACAGCCAGTCCAGCGGCTCTCCCCGGATTTCAAGATGAATACAGCGACCACTCGCTGTCCTGAGCAGAAAGCCTCGTTCAATGGCGTCTTTCAGAACAGCATCGAATACTTGCAGCGCCCGCGGCAAAGCGTCGGGACTGACGGAAATGCCCAGCCCTGCTGATGCCAAGTCCAAGAGACCGTCCCGATCCCGAAGGAAGTCGCGGACGTGAACTCCGACCGGTCCGACTAATGGCAGAGGCGACGAGATCGATCGCGGAGGAGGCGGATTGCAAACTTTCGCTTTGCGAGATTCCGGGCCTTCATCTCGGCGGCTCTGCGTTCAAGCTCGGATTTCTTCATGTGCTTTGCGGACGCGGTTAAACAGTCAGTCGGTTCTCGCAATATCACGGTGATTGTAGATGGAAGCGCAAGAGGGCCGGCTGTAGATGGAAATGTAGCCGGCAAACGCCACGTACCGCAACTGATTATCTACAATTTCAAGAGGCCCGGCTGGACGGTCATTCAGCCTCAACCGCTTGAAGCAGACCACTTGTCGCATTTTGACCAAACGGTTTAAGGTGCAAGAGGTCCAAGGGTTCAAATCCCGGCAGCCCGAGCATTTTCCTCAATTCAGATACGCCGGCTCTCAGTTCGACAACTCGGGCGGCGAACCACGATCCGCCTCCGAACAGAAGGTACGATCGGAGCCTCATAAGCGGACGCCAGGGAAGCGCCCGCTCACAAGGCCCGAAGGCGGAATCAATATATCAGTCGTAACGCAAGCTGAATCAGCCTTGGCTGATTGATTTGCGTTGTAATGTAGCCCGTTGTAGGGTTCGCGGCCGTCGTTATCCCCGTATTCGGTTGTCCGAACTGCACGCGGTTGAACAGGTTGAATACCTCGGCGCGGAATTCCAGCTTGAATCGTTCCGTAATCGGCGTCCTCTTAAGCAATGCGAAGTTGTAACTAGCGATGCCCGGCCCACGGAGTACAGGGTCGGTCTGGCTTTCGTTGCCTAAAGTATAGGCCGTCGGAACGGTGAAACACGCCGTATTGAACCAACCGGTCAGGCGCGACTGGGACGACCCGCTCTTAACCGGATTGCAACCCGGTACCACGTTGGGACGCAAGCCCAGGTTGAACCCGGTGACGTTCGGAGATGCGGTCAGCGCCAGAGGGAAGCCGTCTTGGAATGTTCCGCTTCCACTCACGCTCCAGCCAGAAGAGAACTTCTGCACCACAGAGTTACCGCCATGGAGAAATCTCTGATTGGCGCCGATGGGCAGATCGACGGCATAGTTGAAGGTCAGACGCTGCCGCGAGTCGAACCCTGCCAACGCTTTCTCCGCCCTCAGATTATTCGGATCCTGCGGAGTATTGCTGGCAAGACCCACGCCGGAGTCCAGCCACGTGGTCAGACTCCCCACGTCGCCGATGAGTTTCGAGAACGTGTAGGCGGCCAGTACCGTCCCACCCTGGTTAAAACGCTTCTCGACCTTGACCTGAAGGGCGTGATAGGTCGAATTGCCCAGATAGCCGCCGCTCTCCGAGACGCCGGTATATTGCGGGAAAGGCAAGAGCAATTGGCCCTCTTTCACGGTTGACTGAGAAAGGGTTCCGGTCGTCACCAGGCCGAAGAAGGGATTCGGAACCAGCGTGTTGAGCGCACTGCCCATCGACAAGTACTTGGTTGGGAGGGCGTCCGCCTGCCAGCTTCCGCGCGGAAGGTGAACTCCGTGTGAACCCGCGTAGGCGGCCTCTACCGCGAAGCCGCCCCAGAACTGGCGTTGCAAAGTCAGGTTCCATTGCTCGTTGTAGGGGTAGGGCGTTGTCGCCAACTGCGCCGCGGGAGCATTGCCGATCTCCAGAAGTTGCGCCTGGGCGTGCGGCAAGTTGCCGAGGGACGGGACAAAGCCGTTCGGGAAGGGATTGCTGATGGGGTTCAGCGGCGTAACCTCGCCGTTCAGCGAAGCGAGCCATTGGTTCGTGTACTGATTCAGGGCGTTTCCGTAAGGCCCTTCATTGAACTGAAGATTTGCAGGGAGATAGTAAATTCCTGCGCCCGCGCGAACCACGGTCTTGTCGTTGAGCCGGTAAGCCACGCCGAGACGCGGAGCAAACAGATCGAAGTGCTCTGTCTTCAATCCCTTCTGCGGATGCTGAGGGGTTCCTATGAAGTCCATCGCCCCCAGAACGGGCTGGCCATTGAGCGTGATTCCGGCGGAACTCAAGGCGGAGTTGACCTCGTAAGGATTAAAAGACGCGGCGCGATTGTAGCGCTCCTTATACACGCCGGGGATTTCCCAACGCACACCGTAGGTCAAAGTCAACTTCGTGGTCGCCTGCCAGGTATCCTGGGCGAAATACCCTTGGTAGTTGAGCGATTGCCATGGAAGCGCGAATGAGAGTTCGCTGCCGCTTGCTCCGTACCCCAGTAACATCGAGGCGAGGCCGTTACCGCTGGCTCCCGGGCTCAAGGCGTTCTGAGACGTGCTCAGATTGTCAAAATTGAAAGTGCCGCCTCCGGTCGCCTGATAGTAATTATTCTGCAGATCCCGGAAGTCGGCGCCGAACTTGAAGGTGTGGCGCCCTTTCACCCAACTGAGGCTCGGCGTCAGAACGTAGTCGTTATCGATGGAAGTAATGAGCGCGTTGTTGTAACCCGGTTGTCCGGGCAGAGGCGTATAGTTGCCAATCGAGTAACTGGGAACCGAAGTCCCCGGACCACCGTGGATGATGGGAAGCTGCTGATCCATGTAGGCGGGGAGGCCAAAAGTCGACGCCATGCTGATTCCCGTAAAGGGCTGAACGCGCAGATAATTCCAACGTCCGTAAGATGCTCTGACATCAAGCACAATCGAAGGAGTGATCAGGTAAGTTACTCCTGCAACACCCTCGGTGGTCACGTAGGTTTCGGGCGAATAGGGATCACCACCGTAGATTCCGTTGTTGAAGGGAATGAATGGGGTGTTGCTGGAAGCCCAGCGTGAGTAGCGCGCAAAGATTCGGATCTTGTCCGTAACGGTATAGTCGAAACGGCCGTTCACCTGATCGTTGTTTCCGCCCGAGGCGGCGTTCTTGCCGTAGTTTTGGATCGCCGTGAACGGCTGACCTGGCAGGTTTGGTTGCGCGAAGATCGGGAATGCCAGCATTTTCGCCGCCACCGGATTGATCCGACTCGGGGGAATGATGTTACCCGTGAATGGCGTCCGCTGTACCGTACCGGTTCCGCATGCGGGGTTGCTGTACTGTCCGCATTGCGTTAGAGGGTCGTAAATCGGTATCACCGCACCCGAAGCGTTTTTGTAGCCTGAGAAATCGCCGCCGTACATGGCCGGAAGCGGCACCGTCGCCAGAAACGTCGCGCCCTGGCGCGAATCGTAACCTTCCCAAGCGGCGAAGAAGAAGATCTTGTCTTTCTTGATCGGGCCTCCGCCGGTAAGGCCGTACTGGTTCTGCGTAAATGGCGGCTTTCCGGTACCGTTGGCGTTGGCGAAGAACCCGTTGGCATTCAAGACCTTGTTACGGAAAAACTCATACGCGCTGCCATGAAACTCGTTCGTTCCGGACTTTGACGTAACGTTGATGACGCCACCGGAGTAACGGCCGAACTCGGCGCTGTTGCTGTTGGTCTGCACGCGGAATTCGGAGATCGCGTCCGGGCTCGGCACCATCACGGTAAGGTTGCCGACGCCGGCGTTTGCCGGAACGCCGTCATAGTAAGTTGCGCTCTGATTCGCAATGCCGCCGCCGATCTGATAGTTGCCGGCTGCGAACACGTTTTTCCCCGTCAGAGCGTTACCGTCTGTGGTTCCCTGCGGAACAACTCCCGGCACCAGCGTGGCGAGATTGAGAATGTTCCGCCCGTTTACAGGCAACTCCTCGACCGACCGGTTGTTGACGACCTGGCTCAGGCTGGCATTCTCGGTCTGCAGCAGAGGCGCGGTGGCCTGTACTTCCACGGTTTGCGTCACGTCGCCAATCTGCATGGAAATGTCGGCGCGCACCGCGCTGGAGACCGTCACTTCGACCTGTTCGCGCGTAGCGCGTTTAAATCCCGTTTGCTCGACGTCGATTCGATATGTTCCCGGCACGAGTTCCACGAACTGGAAGCCGCCATCCCCGCCGGTGGTCGTTTGGCGTTTTTCCTGGGTACCGGTGTTGGTGAGCGTGACGGATGCGCCGCGAAGTGCGGCGCTGGATTGATCTGTTACCGCGCCAACGATCGAGCCGTAAAATGCCTGCCCAAATAATGACGTGGTCGACAACGAGAGAGCGATCGCGAAAACGCATAGCCCCACAGAGCGGCCTTTAAACATAATCCCCCTTCTGATCAAACTGAAACTGAAACTTGAGACTGTGTATCAAAATTACGGGCCGAACGCAACCCCCACCATCCACACGCTGATAATATTGAGTCCCAAAAGCAAAAAGGGAGGTCTCTCCATGACACGCCGCACGTTCTCCGCCTCGCTGCTCGCGTTCTCCGCGGCATTCGCGCAAAAGATGAAGCCCATCCGGCTCGGCGCTCCGATCTTCCTGAAGAGCGACGACCCGTCGGCGCTCGCGCACGAACACCGGCGTCTCGGCTACACCGCCGCGCAGTGCCCTGCGGTCACGATATCCGACACAGCGCGCATCGAAGCGATCCGGAAGGCTTATGCGGCTGAGAACGTGATCCTCGCGGAAGTTGGCGCATGGGTCAATATTCTCGATCCTGACGCCGACACGAGGCGAAAGAACATGGACTACGTGATCGAGCGAATGGCGCTTGCCGACGCCGTCGGCGCTCGCTGCTGTGTCGACACGGCCGGTTCCTTCACCAGCCAGGGAAGCGCGGATCCGCGTAACGTCACCAAAGACTTCTTCGACGCGACTGTCGAGAATTGCCGGAAAGTGGTCGATTCAGTCAAGCCGAAACGCAGTCGATTCACCATCGAGATGATGTTTGCGAGCCTTCCGGACGGGGCCGATTCCTATATCGAATTGCTCAAAGCCGTTGACCGTAAAGAATTCGGCGTCCACATGGATGTTTGCAACGTGCTCAACTCGCCCACGAAGTACTACAACAGCGGCGCGGTGATCGACGATCTCTTCCGCAAACTCGGCCCGTGGGTGGTTTCGTGCCACGCCAAGGATTTGCGCATTGCGGCCTTTCGCAGCCTTCAGTTCGTCGAAGTGGTCCCCGGGCGCGGGATCGTCGATTACAAGGCCTATTTGCGAAACCTCGCTCAAACGCAGCTCGAAGCGCCTCTGATGATGGAGCACTTCACCAACGACGATGAATACCAGGAAGGCGCACGCTATATCCGCAAGCAGGGAGCGGACATTGGCGTGAGTTTCGTTTAATCGAATCGTCTATTTCTTCGGTAACGCGAAAGCGATGTAGCCCGTGGGCCCATCGGGAGCCTTGGCGGCAACAGGAGCCCCCGAAGCATCGAAGGCGGGGCGGCCGCCGCCGGGCGCTGAAGAGATCACCAGGAACTCCCGCCCGTTCGCTTCATACATCACAGGAATGCCGCGCGAACCCCCGCCGAAGGGGCGCTCGAACAGCACTTTGCCCGTGTCCTCATCGTATGCGCGCAGTTTGCCGTCCCCGCCGGCGACAATCACGAGTCCGCCGGCAGTCGGGATGATGCCAGTCCGCAGAGAATGCGCGCCGGTACCGGTAATGCCTTTCGCGGCCAGTTCGGGGTCGTCCCCAACGGGCACCTTCCACTTGATTGTTCCTTTGTTCAGGTCATAGGCTACGAGCGATGTGAACGGCGCGCTGACAGCGTAGGCGGACACGCCCCAGCCGCTGAAATAGCGCTCCTCCGGAACATCCAGACCCGGCGGATAGGGCGGTCCCTGCATGCTTCCGTAGTTAATCGATCCTTCGCGTGCCTTTGTGAATGCCGCCACCGCAGCCGCCATTCCCGGCGCGCCTCCCGACTCCACCACGGGCCCCGTGGGGGTGACAGGCGTCATCATTCCGCGTCCCCGTCCCCCACCACCGGGATTGACGAGATACTCGCTGAGCAGACTGAAGTCGCTCGCACTGAGACTCGTAAATGCAGGCATCATTCCTTTACC
>Ga0206910_1072_pt1 | contig 20856 bp, 18 predicted proteins | sample Alteio_BWOrgHeat_77_FD_152949 | JGI IMG/M metagenome (GOLD analysis project Ga0206910, IMG submission 152949) | Enriched cells from forest soil in Barre Woods Harvard Forest LTER site, Petersham, Massachusetts, United States -... | ecosystem: Environmental > Terrestrial > Soil > Temperate forest >... | reverse complement strand
GAGTGAGCATCGAATTTTTTTTGAATGACGAACAAAATCCACGTGTTTTTAATGGCGACCCTGAGACGCCGCTGCTTTGGGTGATTCGTGAAAACTGCGCAATGACCGGGACCAAGTTTGGTTGCGGAATGGCTCAATGCGGAGCTTGCACCGTGCACATGAACGATGTTGCGATTCGCTCCTGCGTAAAACGTATAGGAGATGTGCAAGGCGCTAAGATTCGAACTATCGAAGGACTTTACCAGGCCGGTCAGTACAGCGAATTGCAAAAAACTTGGGTCGAGCTGGGAGTTCCTCAGTGTGGCTATTGTCAGTCGGGACAAATCATGACAGCGACAGCTCTTATTGCCGCAACAGCCGGAAGAGTTCCCTCTGACGATGAAATTGATATCGCCATGTCGGGTAACCTATGTCGCTGTGGAACTTATCCCCGCATTCGAGCCGCCATCAAGCAGGTAGCTGCAAAGAATCATGCCGCGCACTCCGAAAAAAAAGAGGTTAAGGCGTGACCGAAATATCGCGACGACAATTTATTCAGGGAGCTGCTGTGGTCGGAGGCGGTCTCATGGTTGGAGCTCGCTTGTCTTTAGCTTCGTCGCGCTCGAGCGGCAGCTCGGCAGGTGCTACGACAGAACTCAATGCATGGATTCATGTTGGTCACGACAATCAAATCGAATTCATTCTGGACAAAGCCGAGATGGGGCAAGGGGTTATCACGGGTCTTACCGCTATTGTGGCTGAAGAGATGGATGTGGGGCTTTATTCGATTCGGGTCAAGTTTGCTCCGGTCGGGGATCAGTACAAGAATCCTGCATTTCTTGCGCAAATGACAGGAGGAAGCACCAGTGTGGCGGCATCCTGGGATCCGCTCCGACAAGCCGCTGCCGAGGTCAAAGCGCGCTTGGTGGGTGCTGCCGCAAGCAGTATGGGTGTCGACCCTAATCAATGTGTTATCGCACTGATGGATGGTACGAATTACGGCGTCGTTGATAAAAAAAGCGGCAAGCAAATGTCTTTTGGACAAGTCACTTCCGCAGCCGCAGGCCTAAACCTAAAAAAAGGTTCTGTTCAACCCAAAACCCGCAGTCAATACCGGTTGCTCGGCAAAGACAAACCGATCACCCGTTACGATGCCTGGGACAAAGTCACGGGTCGTACCAAATATGGAATTGATACCTCCGTTAGCGAAACTGGATCTGCGGTGCTTAATTGTGTCATACTCCGCTGTCCTGTCTCGGGCGGAAAGCTTGTCGACTATCAGCCCAGGCTCGCGCAAGATCTTGGCGTCTCTTATTTGGTAAAACTCAAAGGGGGCTTAGCGGTTGTGGCTCCCACTTTTTGGCAGGCCTTGCAGGCGTCTCGAAAAATTAAATGCCAATGGGATTTTGGCCCGGGCGCCAGTGTCAATACGGCAGATATGCAGAAAAGTTTCCGTGAGACGCTCAAGACCAAACGTGGTGACCTTGTTTCTATCTATGATGCGGCCTTGAGCAGCTATGAAACTAAGCTGCAGGCCTTCAAACAATGCAAAACCACAGCCGATGTTATTTTTGAAGTGCCCTATGTGCCACATGCGACGATGGAGCCGATGAACTGCACGGCCTTTTACCAGGCGGGTCGTTGTGATATTTGGGTGGGGAGTCAGGCCCCAGCGGCGGCTCGTGAGGTGGCGCGACTTATCACTGGCCTTAAACAAGAAAATATTGAAGTTCATACAAGTTTCTTAGGCGGTGGTTTTGGCCGAAGAGGTTATCAAGACTTTGTGGCCGAGGCTGTACAAGTTTCTTTCGATCTTTTTCAGCAGTTTAAAGTGGTAAGCCCGGTCAAAGTGACATGGACCCGCGAAGATGATTTTAAACATGACTATTATCGCCCGATCTTTTCGCATCGAGTGCAAGTCGGGGTCAAGGACGACGGCACTTTGGGAGCTTGGCTGCATCATCTGGTGGGACAGTCTATTTTCTCATACGTCGCTGATGGGCTTGTCGATAGCATCGCAAAAGATTCTTGGCCCGATGCGGGTGCTACCGGAAGACTGCTTGATGCGAGCTTCAACTTGCCATCAATTCACGCTTTGCATGGATCTCAACTCGGAGCTGGAATTCTTGATCCCAATTCTTTCGAGGGCCTTGTCACCGATGCCAGCTTACCCAATATCACGCATCTGCCCTTTGCTTGTCGAATCCCCTATGTCACCGAGAACTTTCACCTTGAATACACCCACGTCAAAAGCAATACCCCAGTTGGATTCTGGCGTTCGGTGGGTCATTCGCACACGGCCTTTGCTAAAGAAAGTGTGCTCGATGATCTGGCTCACGATAGTCACCGCGATCCTATGGAGTTCCGCGAATCCTTGCTAAAGAACGCTTTAAAAAGTTCTTCAAGTTATCTAAAGACTGTAGAAGGAGCAGCCGAGCGTATCAAGCGCCTGCAAAAGGTACTCGATTCGGTAAAGAAGCATTCACAATGGGGTAGCGCTCCGTCGGGCTGCAGCCAAGGAGTTGCACTACATGAGTCCTTTGATACCTTTGTTGCAATGGTGATCAATGTGAGTCTGCCGACCCCGCAAACTATTAAAGTGGAGCATGTTTTTGCGGCGATTGATTGTGGATTTGTTCTGACTCCTGATATTGTCCGAGCCCAGGTGCAGGGGTCTATTGTTTTTGGTCTTTCGGCGGCACTTAAACAAGAAATCACTTTGGTCAACGGACAGGTTCAACAAAATAATTTTTACGACTGCGATATTTTGCGAATGCATGAATGTCCAGAAATACATGTTGCCATCGTTGACAGCGATGCGAAACCATCTGGAGTGGGCGAGCCCGGAGTCCCACCAGTTGCTCCGGCCCTTAGAAACGCCATATTGGCAGCGACCAAAAAGAGACTCTATAAATTGCCATTGAATCTGAACGAAGTCTAAGGCCAAAGCTTCTTCCCGCTGAGGGCAACAATTAGATAGATGTCACCTATAGCATCGATAATTTCGACAGACTAGATTGCTATGCAGTCTTCCTCTATTGTTCCAGTCAGCAAACAAAGGGGGCTCTGTGCAAATCAGTCATTTACACATTGAATTTCGTGATCTTGAAAAGGCTGTCGTCTGGATGAAGCAAAAGATGAATCAAGCCCCGACATTCCAAAACTCTCAAATGGCGATATTTCAGATCAATGAACTTGGCATTAATTTCGATAAGGCAGCAACTGATAGCAAAATAACTCTCGCCTTAAAAAGCCTCAACTGCGATGCGGATTTCAAATCTCTAGTCGAAAAAGGCGTTGAAGTTATTGAATCTCCCAATAGCAAACCTTACGGAGTCCGCTCCGCTTACATTCAGGGACCCGGCCAGCTGATCATTGAAGTGGATCAGAATTTGCGGGATTAATTGCATCTTATGCAAGCTAGGTCGTTGGCATTGTCGGTTTGGTTGCAATACCAAGGGTTGGACCCTTCACAGGCCAGGGCGTTAGCAAAAGTGGTTTGATTGCAATACCATTGGTTGGAAGCTTCACAGGCGATGGCGTTGGCATAATCGGTTTCGTTGCAATACCATTGGTTGGATCTCGCGCAAGCCTTGGAGTTGGCGTAGTTGGTTTCGTTGCAATACCATTGCTTGGAACCTTCGCAAGCCAAGGCGTCAGCATAGTCGGTTTCATTGCAATACCAAGGATTGGCGCCCCGGCAGGCTAAATCATTGGCGTAGTTGGTTTGATCGCAATAACTTGGAGTTCCTGCCGCGATAGCAGCGAGGCCCGCGAAAGAAGAAAAGAGTGCTACCAAAAGAAAATTTTTTGTCACGATGCCCCCGCCTTTAGGAAAAGGTGCAAAAGCGCACCTTCATCCAGGCTAAAGCAATGACTATGCCAAAGATGCTAAGAGTTTTTAATAAGGGCTACAAAAAGCGTAGCTATAGTAGACATTGTTAGTCTCGAAGGCCGAACTGAGACCGACGTTGCAACAGAGGCGTTGCCCACCAGAGATAATCGTGTCTCCGCCATCACGACAGGCCGTGCCCGCTGTCCCTGGGCTTGATGCTGGCATAATCACTTGTTCTGCGGCAGGAGAGCAATACAACTCACTGTAGAACTGTCCGTTTGTTGTGGTCGATTTACTGCTCAGTTTGACGTTGCAGCAGGCGGGCATCCCATTAGAAATCAAAGCAATACCACCACCTTCACAGCTTGAACCCACTGTGACCGGGGTACCAGCCGGAGGCGCGGACACATTCGGCGCCGCGGCCGGAGAACAGAACATATAGCTGTAGACTTCCTGAGTTGTGCCTTCAGTACTGGTGTCCACGTTGCAACAAACCGCCGTGCCGCCCGATACAAACAAGACTCCGCCACCACCGCAAGACTCAGGTGCGGGAGTCGACGCCGGGGCTGGCGTGGGAGCTGGTGTTGGCTTAGGAGTAGGCGCTGCAGTCGGAGTTGGGGTTGGAGTTGGAGTTGGAGTCGGAGTTGGAGTTGGAGTTGGAGTCGGAGTTGGAGTTGGAGTTGGAGTCGGAGTTGGAGTTGGAGTCGGAGTTGGAGTCGGAGTCGGAGTTGGTACTGGAGTCGGCGTTGGCGTCGGAGCTGCGAGGATATTTAGCTTTTGTTGCAGCTCATTGACGTCGGAGACCAATTGCTGAAGGACAGTCTTTCTAAGATTGCTTTCGCTCGCGGAAATACCGGTTGAAGAGCTTGAGTCGACTTGCGCCAAGAGGTTTCGCAAAATCTCCAAAGAGGCTTGGATTTCATCGGTGGTCTGGTTGCTGTTAGCCATAGTCTGAGCGGCGGACTCGTTGACCGAATTCAAATCTACGGTCGAAGCGGCATAGCTAAGATAAGTCGGAGGCTTTGCAATATGAAACGTTTCAAATCGACCACATCCCGTCCCAAATAGAGACAGAGCGATTGAACAGAAATATAAGTGAAACCTTGTGATGCTTTTCAGAAGAGCTCCCCTTGCCTCCAACTTGCAAGGGCGGGACCAACAAAAATCGAATTAAGTCTGCGGTTTCACAAACCAAAAGTGTCAAAACCCAAAGATTCGAAGTGAAGTTCTACGTCCAATTTTGATAAGACCTGGGCGGGCGTTTCGGATCAAATATCAAGGATCGATGATCTGTGCCGCCAAATTTGAATTATCGATACAAAGAAAATAGCTTCAATTGGGATTTTGCCAAAAAGAGCGATCTTTGATCAGTGAATTTTCGCGAACCTGGGCCGGAGTGGCCGTGCCTGACCAGGTGGTCGTCTGGTAGGAGCCGTTCTTGTGTTTCTGAGATTTGAGTTCGAGATCAACGATCCCATTGTAGCCCGCCTCGATAGCTAGAAAGGCAAGACGCAGCACTGCCTCGTCGTGATCTGGACAGTTCTGAACTTGTACGGGGGCCGCAATTCGCTTGATGAGCCGAGTTTCTTTACTCTGCGATTTATTGAAGACCTCAACGTTTTTGGCCTGCTCCAAACTCTGTTGGTAAGAAAGCAAGCCGGGAGTTACGTTGGCGTCAAAGCAAGGCCCGCAGTAGGTGTCAAAGCTTAGAGCTTCAGGCCGTTTTGGTAAAAAAGCAAAAGCCTCAGGCTCAAGAAATTGAGCGCAGGCTTTGCAAATGGCGGCCTGGCAAAGGCCACATTGCAATTGTGCTTTGGGTTTTCCGCAGGTTTCGCATTTTTGATGATCCATTGCGAACACTGATACTACAGACTTCGCAAAAACGGCATGGGTAATTAATACAAAGCTATTGGCAATAAACCACTTGGCCGTAGGTGTTGTACAAGATGTACCCCCTGCAGTTGCTTGCAGCACAATAGACTTCCTGAGTCCCATAGTAGCTCACGTAGTAGTAATATCCAACACACGAGGCACTCGAGCTGCTTGTCGTCGTTGTAGAAAGTCCGCAAAGGGAATTGGCAACCATTGTATTTGTGCCGCTGGTGTAACAGTAGCCATTGCTTGAGTAGTATCCAGTGCTTGAAGAGCAGTAAGACGAGCTGACTACTTGACCACTGCTCGTGTAACAGTATCCGTTGCTGGTGTAATAACCGGTCGAACTCGAGCAAAGACTGCTTGAAACGATTTGCCCCAAGTTACTATAACAATAGCCGTTGCTCATGTAATACGAGGTCACCGTAGAGCTTGTACTTGTGGCCGAAGTTCCCGACGAGGAATTGCTTCCACAACTGCTGAGATAGAGCATCAGGGACAGACTTGTAACAATTTTTAGAAGCGCATTGAGTGTTTTCATGTCTCATAATAGGAGCAAGCTCGAGACCACTTTTCTTTAAAAAACTAACTACCGGGATCCGCTAAAAAAATAGAAATGATGTAACGAGCGTGGCCTGTATAACTCGCGGAAATTCAGAAAAAAAGAACGGTAATTGTCACCGTGAAGCAACGCACTCCACTTTCTCTACATATTTTCTAAATAGACTTTAAGTCAGAGGAGGTAAGCATGCATCGTTCGAGCACCAAATTCATCTTCTTAGCTCTACTTTTCGGAGGCGTTGGGCAGGCCAGTGGCGAGTGTCTTCGATCGCATCCTGGCGGCCCGCCACCGTCAGCCTATAAGGCCTGTGAGGGTAAGGATGAAGGGGGCTCATCATGGGACAAAACGCCCAATGGACAAACTATCGATGGAACCTGTGAGTTGGATGAGAATGGCAAATTGGTGCTGCGGCCCGATCGACCACCGCGCCAGCCCGATTTGCAGGCGGGGCTAGGAAAAACCTAGAAACCTTGTGGCGCTTAAAGGGGCGCCCCTTTTTTATCTAACAATCAGCCAAGCTCGTTCTCAATAAAGGGAAGCTCTATTCTAAGCTGTGCTCCACCGATTCCGCCCCTATCAACTTTGAAGTTTGCAATCGAAATCAATCCCCCGTGCGCCTCGGTGATCGCTGTCATTATGACTGAACCCAATCCGAACGAGAGCCTTCCTTTTGCCGTATTTTCGAGTGAGCGGGTGGGCCGTCTTTTTCCAAAAGATTTTATCTGTTCATCACTGAGGCCCGGTCCGTCATCGGAAATGCAAAGACAAAGATTTCTTTTCCCGACCGACGACAATGAAACTTGAATTTCGCCATTTGCAAAAGAGAAGGCATTGGCTAAGGCGTTTCGGACCAGGCGGGTGAGTTGTTGATGCTCGCCAATAATTTGTGGCTCGAGGCTGTTTTTCTCAGGAAAGATAATTTTCGTTTTGATATTAGGATACTGATTTTTCATCAGCTCCAGCTGATCGTCGATGATATCTAGGATATCAACGGCTTGGCTGTTGCCCTTGTAACGCGGCTCCAGTACTTGCCCAAGAAATAATAGATCGTCGACCAGAGCCGCGACGTAGTCGATCTCCATGCGCGACAAATCGTTAAACTCTGTTCTCTTTGCCTGATCCAAAAGGGTCCCGTGTACAGCCGCATTCAGGTTTTTAAGCGAAGCAATCGGGGTTCTAAGATCGTGAGCAAGCTCTTGCAATAACTTGACGCGAGCTTCGTCGCGGTTTTTAAGTTGAGAGACCAGACGCTCAATTTCGTCGGCCATTTTGTTAAAAGAGATCATAAGGTGGGTGACCTCGTCTACCCGATTGACCGGAAACCTCGCCTTGAGATCACCCAGTTGCAAAGACTTAATGATATTCTCAGCATTTTCGGCGCGCTTTCGAAAAGATCTAAAAATAATCAGCAGGGAAATCCCCGAAGCCATCGTGATGGCCGCAAACAAGAGAAGAATCAGCTTTGCAATGGGCGGGGGCGGCGGTCTGCGATTTTTGTCCGGCGTCATCAACAGAAAAAGATCTTCGGATCCGTACAGTCTAGCTAATGCCGAGGGTGGTTCGCGCGAGTTTGGAAATAGAGACTCAACCTGTTCGGGATCGCTCGGAAAGTGAATACTACTAATCTCTGCAGCAGTCCAGACAGGCCTGCCGTCAAGCTCGCTACGGCCATTCTTGTTGACGAGCTCGAAGCGCATCGGAAAGCGGTCGGGCGAATTTAAATTGAGATCGCGGACAAATGCAATTTTGTCGCTTTGGGTACTTTGTAAGAGATGAGTAAAAAATTTTGGACTGGCCATGGGCATATGACGATGCTCGGCCTGATCGATGACCATGGATACAATGATCGTAAGAACCAGCATAAGGCCCGAGATCAGGGTCAGTATCAAAAAATATTTTCGAAATAAAGGGCGCGGAAATTTCACGCGATCTCCATTTTGTAGCCGACCCCGTAAACTCCATTGATTACAACCGATTGAACCCCGAGTTTTCTTATTTTAGTGCGAATGTGACTGAGATGCGAATCAATCGTGCGATCGATGAGATCCGACCTGTGCCCTAGGCGCTCGATGATCTGTTCGCGCGACACCACCAGAGTCATATGCTTGGCGAGATGAGAAAAAATATGAAATTCGCGGCGATTCAAATGCAGCTCTTTACCTTCGATCAGAACGCGATTTTGTCCCAGCAGTACCAATAAAGGCCCAATTTTAATCTGTTCTTCGCGTTGAGTGGGCTCTCGCAGTGCGACCTTGACCCTTGCGAGCAGTTCACCGAGTCCAAATGGCTTTTTAACATAATCGTTGGCGCCGCTAATAAGTCCGGTTATGACCGACTCTTCGTCGGACTTGGCAGTCAAAACGACAATCGGAATTCTGGAGTTCCGGGATCGAATTTCCTGACAGAGGCTGAGGCCATAGCCATCTGGTAAATTGAGATCCAAAATGAGCAGATCAAAAGCCTGCTGTGAGTCCTTCAAACGCGCCTCTTGCAGGTTCGTAGCCCAATCGATTTTGTAACCCTCGGCCATTAAATTTTCGGCAAGCCCTCGGCCAAGGATAGGATCATCTTCAACAAGTAAAATATTTGCCATACACTCCTCTTCGAAGTCGACTCCTTAGATCATGACGGCTAATTGTTTAAAGAAAATGTAATGCGGCCAAGTCTCATTTTGAGACAATTATCCGAAGAAGGCTCTGCGAATTTGCGGCTGTCGAAGTTTCCAAATTACTGAATCGATAAAGAAGTGGTGAATATTGATGAACACCGAAAAGGCGATCATGAAGAATCCAGCGACTTGCCGGGTTGAAGTCTGAAAATACTGGTCCAAGACAGTTGGAACCAAATCGAAATAGGCAAAGCCGGCCAAGACAAGCGCAACAACCACCAGGCTAATCCGAAAATCACGCCAGGGTCCTTTCTGAATTTGATGCGCTTCGAGCTTGTAGGCAAAGGGCAAATACTGCATCGAATGAAAGAAGGGAATAATAAACATATAATAGGCATGCATGCTAACCACAGGAATCCACCAAACATAAAAGGCCAGCCAGGGAACTAGAAAATTGATCGGAGGAAGAATTTTGTGATTTCGCCTGTTCTTGATCAAGATGCCAAACACCACCGCCAGAAAGAGCAATGCTACACCGACAGCGACAATTTTTTGTGACGGCTGCGGAAAGGCCATTTGCGATAGAAAAATACCCGGAAATCTCGGATCCTGAAAGCGCTCGCCGCCATAGGCTTCGATCATACCTTGAGCCATGTGAAAAAATTGATAGATGGCCACCGCAAAGACACTGGCCTTTAGAATTTGCCTTTGCCGTTTGGAAATCGGGTAGTTGGCAAAATGCGCCTGCATCAGCGCAGCCCCATAAACTTGTTTGGAATAGTGCCAGCCGACGCTAATATTCATAAACCAAATGGAAAGACCTAGAATCTCGGCCCCTAAAATTTCGGCTGTACCAAAATTAAAGGGTATGCCTAGGTGGTGAAGCCAGTCATTGAGCTTATAAATCGCGCTAGAATCGCCGATCGGTAGAGTGAAGAACTCAAAAGCCAGAAAAAAACTCGCCAGCAATAACAGCGGCACCAATATTAGGGCTAGCCAATTTTTCAAAACAAATTTACCGCCGCGCCCGTAGGAAAGCTTATAAGAAGCCAAGAAGTGCGGATGATTGGCGACCATGGCCAGAAATGAAAAGGCGTAAGGCAGTTCGTTGAACCGACTTTGCACCGTTGCGAAACTCTCGCGCCAGAAATATCCCAGGGACATCGCTAGCCAAACGAGAATACTAGCTCCACCGAGCAGCCAAAAATCGGCCAAAGGAGAAATGACGGCCCTCGGGGCAGGTGTTGCCTCAATGATAGGCTGGTCAGAATGAAATAACTGCGCTTCTACAATCATTTTTAAGAACAGTTGAACTGTTAAATGTGTAAGGACAGCTTAACAAAAAAAATCTTAGTCTTTACATCCTAGCTAAACAGTCAGGTCTTAGTTTAGAGGCTGCTGAGTCTTTTAGGAAGGATAGTTCTATGAAAGTTATTTTGCAGTTTCTGATGTTTTTTGCGATCCCCCTTCACAGTTTTGCACAAAGCTGGGGAAGTGGTGTTTTACCTGGAACCGGATCCTGTTACCCGTCGATGTTTGGTGGGCAGGACTTTCAGCCGGGAGGTCTTGGACAAATGCCGATGCAGATGCCGATGCCTAACTTTGGTCAAGCAGGCATGGCGGGCCTAGATCAAGGCAATCCACAGGGACCACCGGTACAAGTGCCGCTTGAATCCGCCGATGACCTTAAGGAAGCCAAAGCTGATTTGAAAGAGCTGAAACACAAAGTGAGCGCCTTGAAAGAAGAGCTCGACGCTCTGAATGGTTCGACTTGCGATCTGCCGCCGGCAGAGAATCGCTCTGGTGCAGACAGCTCTTGCCACGGGCATTTGCCAGGATGGACTGAAAAACAGCAAGAACTAGCTAGCGCGCAAAAGGAACTGAATGAAGCAGAAGCTAGAGTCAAGGAGCTGCACGAGCAAGTGAAAGCCGAAAAAGCCGAGCGCAGGGAAGCCCAGCGAAACGGATCTGACACAGAGGGCGGTTGTCTCGAATGCATGCTTGCGGCTCGTCGCGGAGGCGGTGGCCAAAGTTCTGGATCAAACTCGGCCATGGCGCTTTCAAGTGCTATGCTGGGGATTGGCTCGATGTTGATGAGCAATCAAATGCTAAGATATCAAACTTTCGGCTGCTCACAATCCTCAATGGCTTCTAATTATTCTGTGCCAATACAACTGCTGCAGAGTCGCCTCAATCAATCATTAACGAATATCAACTCATCAGGCTACTTTGGACTGCCAGGAAATTCGACGGCTCTTAGTAGTCCGATTGGGGCACCAAGATGGCGTTAGACCTTGATATTAAGATGGTCTTACTGGAGTTCCAAAAGTACAGCCGAGCCGTCGTGATCACCGGTGGATTCGGCATTTATTTTTAGAGTATTGCCCAGTCGTATCATTCCAAAATTTCGGGCGCCGGCTCGAGATTCCAAAGCGTCACTCAAGTTCTTGCGGGCCTGGGCAAAAGAAACGTAACTGTGAAAGTAGGTATTACCATACTGAGCCAGGTTTTGGTAATTGGGAGTCTCTCGACTTACATCTCCGGCGAAATAGTAATTGCCATCTTTGGACCAAAACATTGGACCAAAAAAGCGGCAATGGTCATTGGTTGTCATGAAAGAAGCATCCGAAAAAGTCTGACCGTCGCCTGTGGAAATCTGGTGGTAAATATGGCCATTGATCAAAGCGGTATAGCCGCCGGTGTGGCCGCTGGCTGGTCCAAATCCGGCTGTGACCATGGCTCGCATCAGCAGTGCGGTAGCCTGAGTTCGGTTCGGAGCGTGCACTCGAACGATCACGTTGATAGGTTCGTCGATTTGAGTTTTTTTGCCACCTGAAGCCTGTGGCCAGGTCGAAGTCTTGTCTTTATCCAACATGAACTTGCCAATGCTCGGCAGTCCTGTGGGTGTGGCTTCTTCGTTTTTTGCTTGGGCCGAGGACAGCGAAAATAGGCCTGCAAGACACAGAAATAGCCAAGTCCGTCTGTAAAAGAATCCTACAAAAGGAACCCAATTTGCGCCAAAACTTTGTTTGCTGTTCGAGTATCTTTGAATAGAGCTCATGCGGAAAGTTGCAATGCGATTCTTATGCCAACAATGCTAGACTTCCCGGCTCGGCTACTTGTGGCTCGCTGGGAAGATTCTATTGGCTTTTGCTTTTGCAAAATTTTTCATCGCTTCATCGAGCTGCATGTTGAAATCAAACGACACGCCGGTACCCATTTCGGGGCTAAGAAAGTGGTCGTAATCTTGCTGTGTTAGAAATCCAAACCATGGCGCAAAAACAGCTTTGCCATCGGCCTGTGGATAAAGGCCAAAGCTGATGCCCGACTGCGAATGGCACCCCATGCACGAAGTCGGGCTGCTATCGATGGGCCCGTTCAATCGAGTGGCTGTGTAAGGAAGCTCGACGCCATTGGGTCGGTGATTATTTTTGGCGCCAGGGAAAATATGAGATTCTCCGGCGTTTATCCCGTACTGCAAGCCGACCGGGCGCATATATTTGAGCGGCTCGGGTATATTCAAATCATTCAAAAGTTCATTACCACTGTAGGTTGGATCATAATAGAAGGTCATCATGACCCAATAATTGAGTTCATCCCGCGTTCCAGCAATTCGACTGTCCTTGAAGCCAACATCCATTTGGATATGCGGTATATTCATAATACTACGCCTGGACTGATCGAGCTCGGCCGAGCCAGGAATCACTTTGTGATTTGTGCTGACGTGGGCATCCCAGTTGTAAGCCCCTTGCCATTGATCTTTCATTTGTTCTCGCCAATCTTGCATCGCACTAAACAATAGCTTGAAATTGACCGAACCATCTTTAGCCTTAATGTTGATGCTGTGGTTGCGGATTTGCTCAGCCAATTTGCCTTCTGAGTCCTGAAAAGACAAAGTATTGCGCGGGCGAAAGAATTGATCGTAGACCTCGCAGAAACGACGATTGTAGAAGGCCAGACCCCAACTGTAAGCCAAACCATTTTTATCAATTTCTTCTGGGACTTTGAAAGCCGGTGAACTGGTCAAAGGGAATTCTTTAGTGAGCCCGTGTATGGCCTCGCGGCCTTTTTCGGTGACGTTCAGCCAAGGTGTTTGGCACCAAGTGCGATAGGGGTTTTCACGAAAATGATTATTGTAATCCGATTTGTCAGGAGATTGGTCCTTTTCAAACCAGCCCTGGTAGACATAGCGCTGAAGAATCTTTACCAACTTTTCGGCATCTTGAATTTTTGTAACGTCAAGGTTGAGACCTAACCAAGGCTCGTCTGTATCGAGCGATTTTGCAGGGGCGTTGAAGTCATACAGCGGATGAAAGGGTGTGAGCTTTGCCGCGTGGACTTTGGCCAAATCCTCGGGAGTCATCACTGGATTTACAATTTTATTCAGTTCACGAAGATTGTAGGGCACTGGTGTTAAAACATCCAGCATCGTGAATCCGTTGCTAAAAGTGTCGGGCGGATAGTTTGGGATTTGAGCTGTGGCCGGTTCGCGCGGCGAAGAACTGATGACTCTCGAAGCGCAAGCGACTACAGCAAGTGCAAGGATAGCAAAAACAATTTTGGTCATGGATAGCATCATAACGTAATGTCTGTGATGACTGCGAGACTTTTACGTTAGGACTTTTGTCCAATTGTTCCGACTTCGGCTTAGGTGTTCAAGCGGTATTTGAAAGAGGCTTGTCCCGATGCAATCAAAGTACCATTTTCGTCAAACACCTGGGCTTCAGAAAAAAAGATTTTGCGCCCGCCGCCAATCTTTTTTGCTGCAACATTGAGAACCCCGGCTTTAACTCCAGCCACAAAGTTGACATTCAAAGTGATTGTAACACCATGAATTTCGGGTGCGCCGGGTGGTGCATACATGCCCGCGTACCCGCAGGCCGCATCGACAAGAGTCGAGACCACTCCGCCTTGCAGAGCCCCAGCGCGATTCATATGCCATGTTTGAATAGGCATGCGAAACTCAGCGATTCCTTCGGACCATTTGGTAATTTGAATTCCCATGTGCTGTAAGAATGGATTAACAATCGTAGGTGTCACAAGGCTCCTTCATGTGGCTTTACAATTTTATTATCGCTTTTTTGTTGGCGAAATCAATGCCATGCTTAGTCTGACTACAAAAGGGGCTATATGAAAACCAAAGTCATCATCACGGGCGCCACCGGCATGGTCGGCGAAGGTGTTTTGTTAGAGTGTTTGCAACATCCTGAAGTCGAAAAAGTTTTGGTGATCAACCGTAGGCCGGATGGTGTGTCGCATGCAAAGCTCCGCGAAATTATTCATTCCGATTTTCTCAACCTTACGGCGATCGAGTCAGAGCTCAAGGGCTATGACGCTTGCTTTTTCTGCCTTGGTACTTCTTCGCTAGGAAAGACCCCGGAAGAGTACAAGCGAGTGACCTATGATCTCACCGTGGGCTTTGGCAAGCTTCTGGCCCAACTCAATCCCGATATGACGTTTTGCTATGTGACGGGAATGGGCACCGACAGCAGTGAAAAAGGCCGCGTGGCTTGGGCGCGGGTTAAAGGCGCGACCGAAAACGCTTTAATGCAGCAATTCAAAAAAGCCTACATGTTTCGTCCTGGCTTTATGAAAGCGATGCCAGGTCAAATAAATCTAAACAAATATTATAAATATTTCGCTTGGGTTTATCCTATAGGTCGCGCACTTAACCCATCTACGTTTTGTACACTCAAAGAAGTCGGAGACGCTATGGTCAACGCGGCAACAAAAGGGGCGTCAAAAAAGATTCTAGAAGTAAAAGACATTGTCGAGCTTGCGCGGGCCTAAGCTCAATCATTCTCGATCAAAGATCGCAGGGCTTGGTTATTAGGCCAGGGTTTTCGGTGATGGTTCCTGTCGACGGATCCCATTGAAGATAAACAATCCCCTTGAGCCAGGCTGGATAATCGCTATCGGCAGCACAGGCTCCCGGCGGCAGATATCCCTTGCCGGCTGTTCCGGCAGCCGCTGGTGTTAGATCATAGATTGTCGAAGGATTGGTGGCTGTTTGAGTCGCATTGTTCCAACCCATACAAGCAACAACGTTGTTGAAGTTGGAGCAATCGGGAGTGCCATATCGATTCATCACAAGGTCGCTGGCATTGTTGAACATGGGATTGCTATATGTATTGATGCCGAGATCGTTACTGCTATCGAACGAGACCGCACTGTTATTGCCCGCGCCGCTGCCGGCGCAAAAGGGTCCCTGACAGGTCGTCGCCTTTCCAAGAAAAATATTCTGCAAGCCAGTACCGCCGATCGTGACCGTGTTGCTATAGGGAGCGCTTTGACTGGTGCCCATCACCAGTGGATAAACAGGATAATTGGGAGTCCCCAAGCAGGCGGCCACTGTCTCTTGGTCGATGTTGTTATAAACGGAAATATTCCAAGGGATCGCAGTCGCGCTCGACTGAATGTTGATACCCCCTTGTGCCCAGCCGCAGGTATTGCCGACCGATGAAGCTGGTCCGACATTATTGCCATACAAAGTATTATTATAGAATTTTAGTGTCAGCGGATTTACTGATAGGCCTTGGTAAAACATTTGCATTCCAAAGCGCTCGGCGCCCGCTAGAACATTGTTTTTGATGACGACTGTATTGGTGTAATCCAAAGCATCGAGAGTGTCGGTCATCATGCTTTCGCCATCAGTCCCATTGCAGCCCGCCGGCTGCAGATTATTGTAAGAAAAATTTTGCGACGCGAAGATATGGGTTCCCGAGTTTTTGTCATAGTTTTTCGTTCCGATGATATCGATAGCTGCATCGTAGTAGCCATCGCAGCGACCCGCTGAATTTTGCGCAATATTGCCAACAATGGCCCAATAATCGACTCCATAACCCGAGCCATTATTTTGGCCTTGGTTCTGGCTGCCAAAGGCATTCGCATTGTTATAGGCAATATTGTTTATGAAAGCTATGTGATGCCTTACGCCAGTATAGCCATTAGGTATCCCTGAGGTATCCATAACAAAGGCAAATCCAGACTGGCTTGTCGAATAACCTTGCGAAACTTTCCAACCTTCAACCGCCCAATTGTTCGAGTCGATGTCAATACCACCAGCATTTGCCGATCCGGTCCCGACGATCGAGCAAGCTCCGACGTAAGAGCCCCCACAGAGCAGTGTGGCGAAGTAAATCCCGCCTGAGCCGTTGATTCCTCCTGAGTTGGATGGACAGGCACTTACGGCGCCGAAATTTTGAAAGCTCTTATAAGAACCGGCGGCAGCAATAATCACATCTCCGCATTCAACCGCATGATTGGGGCTCGCCCAAGCGGTCGCGAGCGAGGTTCCATTGTTACTATCGCTGCCATTTGGCGAGATGTAATAGGTGTGAAGCGGAACAAATTGGGTTGAGCCAACAGCTCCAGGTGAAGCTGAAGGAGTCGGACTGGTGCTGCTCCCCGGGGTAGAGGACAGGCCAGGCGTTGGAGACAGAACGGGGTTAGAAGTAGGGGCTTCCATATTCGATGGACCAGTTATTGAAGGAGCTGCAGAAAAACTTCCGGTGCAATTTTGAAACAATATGAGATTAATAACGCCTATAGCACCTGAAAATAGAATCTGTCGTTGTTTTAGAGTCAAATTCGACTCCTCTAGTTGTCTCAAAAGCGAACCACCAAGGTGGATCACAATGCTACACAAACAAAACTATGTTGTATTACTTATCGGAATTTTTAGCGAAATCTTGAGCTCAATCGCTCGTCACGGCCCGATCGGGCCGACTTTTTATTCTGAGGATTCGTCGATACTACGTTGTAGAGCGAAAGTGGGTTTCGTCTTCCCTTGCGAGAGTGTTGCCCGGCATAGGCCAGGCCGTAGTCTCGAAAGGAAACAATGTGGTTTAAGCCAGAAAAAACCCGCTAGACGGAGTTATTTTCTTACGAAAGTTCCGGTGATATAAGTGTATTCGGTCTGTGTCGAGCAGTCCGAGCAACTGTCATAATCGTCATTGGCCTGTTGGATACACTGACTGTAATTGCCCGAGTCTTGCGAACAGTTGTCGCTCTCATGCATGGCTTGACTGTGACAATCCATAACTTGGGAATCCGAAGGACAAGTCTGAACATCATGGGACTCTTTCACCACCTGAGCAGTAAATGATTTCATGCCTGCAGAGGGTGACAAGATCAATTCTTGTCCCTCAACGCAAGAAGCTTTGCTCAATCCCAAATAAGCCGCTTGCACGCCAGAATTATCTGCATCGATGGCCTGTAGAGTTCCGATGCTTCCGCCGCAACTAAGGAGTTTGGATGAAAAGCTTACAACAACCTTTGTCCCGCTCAGGCGCACTGACAAAGTGCCGCTTTGGCCCCCTTGCATTGACCCTTTGTAATCGCCAACAACTGTTTTGGCCTGATTCAAGTAGTCGCTCGGAACCTGTCCATTGGGAGTCTCCACCCGACACGAAACTAAGACGAGGCTAAGGAGGGATAAAATACCTAGAGACTTATTTAAACACATATTGATTGAGCCTTTCTGATTAGAGGCGTACGCTCGGCCGCAAGTGGTGCCAGGCGAATCCTCGCTGTTGTTTTGGGCCAGAATCAGCAATTTTAATGCCACGAAAAAAGGTGTCGAATCGCACCCTCATGATCGTACGCAGATGAGTCCACTTTAGACGGAAGTATCACATTGAGGTTTGACTTTATCATCTTATTCAGACTCTCAACGGGCGTCTTTACATTTCTTTCCGTTTTTTGAGAGCAGGCTAAAATATCCCAGCACAGAGCACGAATCAATTTGAGCAGCTAGGGTCTCTGCTTTCTTCTGGTTGGATGTATCAATAGAATCTGGCATTCCCGCTGCAGAAGTCTTTGCACAGGACTCAAAACTTTGTTTGAGGAACAGCTTACATTCAGCCGCGGACAATGTGGGGCACTTTTCGTGAAGGGACGCTCCACAAAGGGAATCTTCTATCATCGTACGATTCTTTTCTAGATATTCCGATTTGGTAAACGCATAGGAGTTAAGAGCAAGGGCCCCGATCCAAAAAATGATCGGAGCTAACTTAATTATTTTCATATTTGGACTCTAACAAAAACGCCCGGTCGGGCAATGTTTGCTAGCTTGAACTGGACTTGCGTCCTCCTAAGTCTAAGGACAGGACGTCAACTGACTGGGGCAGGCTCCCGCGTCGGTAGCGGTGGTTGGCATCCATGGCATGCGTATTCCCCCGTTAATTGCTGGACTACCAGGAGACAGAGCAAAATTTGTCGACACCGGCGGAATGAGCTGCGTACCGGGCTGGGCAAAGCTAACATTGGCCCAATTGGGGTTGGTTGAAAGCTTGTTACTAGAATCGGGTGCGCCATCGTTTACAGAAACCCATTCGCCATTGCTGGCTCCATAAGTGGAAAAATATCCCCAAAGGCAGCTCGAGAGATTGCTAGCCATCAGAGTGATGTTATTGAGAGCAACATCAGTGCCGCTCGCGGGAGCCAAAAACATTGCGGCGTTGTTGTTATAGCCAGCAACGACGCCCGAAGCTGCAGTCGTGCAGCTCACAGAGATGTTGTTGTAAAAAGAATTGGGATAGGTGCTCGTGGAAGCCATGTCGTCGATCTGCGCTTGGCCATAGCCAGAAAGAGTACCGTTATTAAAAACACTATTATTAGCTACGGTGACGTTATCGGCAGCAAAAACGTGGACACCGCCGCCCGCGTTGTTGTAGATGACGTTTCCGTAAGCCAATTGCGGCTGATCATAGCTTCCGTTCGGATTTCCGCTGCCCGAAGTAATGTCATAGATGATGCCGTTGTGATCTGACTCCGCCCCGCACTGTGAGTTGTTGTTGTGAATCACATTGTAGGCGGCGACTGTATGAAAATACGAAGATCCTACCACCCAAGTCTTGAAACCAAAATACGGAGCCGCTCCTGTTTTGTCATCGGTTGTGGGCACATATCCTGGCGGTTGATAGTTTAGAATAAAAGAGATCCCCGAACCCTGAGCGCCTCCGCAGGTGTAGGAGGTGTTGTTGTAAATCGTATTATGCATTAAATAGACAAAGTCATTACCAGAGGTTTGCACTCCTGCTTCGCCAAAATTAGAGATTGTGCTATTGAGCAACCAAAAGTGATGCGGTCCTAGTCCCGCTCCACCTAGATAACCAACGAAGAGACCTGAAGAGTAGTATTCGTCACTCGCCCCGGGGCCAGCCAGAACAAAGCCGTCAAACATCACATAACTTGGAAGACTTGCATTTGCAGGACAGGAGTAAGACCCATTCGAAGAGCAATAACCCGCCATTATTGCGGCAGTCCCATTGACGCCCGCATTTCCATTCAATGTGCAGGCGTCCATCGTCGTACAGCGAAATACGACGTAACCCGTTCTTGTTGCCGAAGAGCCGCCGTTGATAACTTGCACTCCATCATAGGCGCCGGGTGCTATGTTAATGCAAGATCCCGCGCCAGTGTTGGCGTTAGTGGCTTTTTGTAAGCTTGCCCACGGCAAGGCTGCCGAACCGTTGCCGGTCGAGTCGCTGCCAGAGGTTGAAACGTAGAAGTTTTTGCTGCACTGATAGTAAGGGTTAGAAAATAGCGCCTGGCTTGGTCCTGGAGTCTCGAGACCAACTCCGCCAGCAACGTTGGCTGTCGCCGTAAAAGCAACTGTGCAGTTGGCAGTAACGGCGCCGGTTGTGTAGGTGCTGCCGCTCCAGCTGCCGGCCGGGCAAGTACCGCCAACTGTCGACGAGAGCGTGAACCCAGTGTTGGCGCTGACAGTAAAACTTTGTTTAGTGCCTGACTTAATATTTTGCGCAGAGTTGGGACTGATCCCGACGTTTGCTACAGAAGGAGTCACCGTGAAAGTCAAAAGCGGTGCTGAGCAAGACGCATTGCTGCCGCCATTTGAGCCGGAGCAGGTCCATGTAAAGGGTCCCGTGCCTGCTGCACCGGGGGTCGTGCCTGAACTACAAAGATTGCTGGTCGGAGCGCTCGCGACGGACACGCCATTTGCAGATCCGCAGATTCCCGAGCTTGGAGGTGGCGCCGAGCTGCTACAGGAGATCGTAGCAGAACCAGCCTTTACGATGCCAAAATCAGGATCACCACTGCAGTTCGAATTGCTAAAGACGAGCGAGCAGGTGTTTTTGCCATTGCATTGTGATGCAGCGTAGGTCTGGCAGGACTCGGTTTTAGATCCTTGGCCGTAAATCGAATTTTTGATAGTGATTGTTCCAGCTGCACAGGCAAGTCTCGCTGTCGAATTTTCGACGGCTCCCGCATAGGAACAGGTACTACCCGACGAACATGTGCCACCAAATGACTGTTGCGTATTCGAACACGACAGAGCCAGAGATGCTGATTTCACAACACCGAAATCGGGATCACCACCGCAATTGCCATTGCTAAACACCAACGAGCAGGAGCTGAGTCCATTGCAATGAGAAGCCGCGTAGTTCAAACAAGATTCAGTTTTTGTACCAACACCGTAGGTGGCAGCCGACGCGACTATGGTGCCCGCCGAACAGGATGCGGAAACTGTCTGGTTTTCTGTTGCGCCCGAATAGAGACAAGCAGCCCCTGACGCGCAGGATTGCCCAAAGCTTAGATTTGCAGTTGCCGCTATAGCCGTAGAACCAATCAATACCAAGACCGCAAACATTTGGGGAAAAACCGTTGTGAACTTCATTTACTGGCCTCCTGAGAGTTTCCAATACCGGCTGCTCAAAAGCGAAAGCGCTTTTGATCTTTAAACAGATTAGTTTAAGCAAGAATCACGTTCGACTTATATTCTTGAATGAAATTCCCTAAACAATTGCGTCTCCTTATTCGGAGTCGTTTCATTTTGAGTCGAGGCCATTCGCAGACTTAGAAAATGACTCCGGCCTCAGATTGAACTTGCGCAGACGTGACCGGATAATGCCCGGACGAAATGATCGCTCTAATAAAACCAGCGAGATATTTTGTGATCTCGAAATCTCAAGGGCTATGCAAAAGATAAATTGAATAATGTTTTCGAATTCCCGTTCCTGACTTTATGGATTTGGA
>Ga0206910_1023_pt2 | contig 20975 bp, 20 predicted proteins | sample Alteio_BWOrgHeat_77_FD_152949 | JGI IMG/M metagenome (GOLD analysis project Ga0206910, IMG submission 152949) | Enriched cells from forest soil in Barre Woods Harvard Forest LTER site, Petersham, Massachusetts, United States -... | ecosystem: Environmental > Terrestrial > Soil > Temperate forest >... | reverse complement strand
CCTCAGCAAGGCCTCAGAGCGTGCATGGGCCAACTCCATTCGCAATACCCGCGCCAATAAAAAGACCATCAACACAGTGCTGCGCTACGTGACATGGAAAATAGATGGCAAGGATGCCAATGGCAAAAACTTCTCCAAACAGGTGAGGATAGATATTCCCGGCCCTGAATTTAGCAGGTAAAGACCTTTTGTTTATTTCGATCACAATGATCTTGATGATTCAGTATGCTATCATCAACTTGTCGTATAGGCAAGAGTCTATCTTGGTTTATACACGGGGCATGAATGTAAAAGCGTATCACTTTTGGAAGAGCGGCTGTCCCTACGCCAGGAGTCAATTTTCAACCGCATTTAGAAAACTTCTTTAAAAGGAGATATCGCCGGGAAAGTATCAAACAAAAAGCGGGCATATCTACCTTCAAAGGTGAATATGCCCGCAAGTATGCAGAGGTACTTATTTCTTCATAGAAGCAGGGGCCTTTATCAATGGCGTCCCCACTGTGTCAATATATTGGAAAATATGGCTCAAAGAATCCGGATTCAGGCTGTTGCCTTGATTATGACAAGTAAAGCAAGAAAAAGTAGGGCCCTGTATATAGGTCTCCATCGTACTGTTAGCCAATACATTAGTACCTATGGCCACGCCTGGGGTGGTGTTAGTAGATGAATAAACCTGGCCATTGGGTGGTGCACCGCCAAACGTCCAGGTAGCTCCTATTAGCCAATAGTTCTTACGCTTGTCCTTCCCTGGCAATAGATTATACACATCGTTGTTAATAGAAAGTATCTCGCTGTTAGAAGCCGCAGAGCTTAGATCCTGTTGGTTAGTTACAGAATCCCATGCACTGCCCCATGGCATTGTCCTTAGCGTATTGCTTGGGAGCATTGATGAAGAATGTACAAGACTAACAATAAAATTACCTTCCCACTTTTGTTTCTGTGGATTATAATTCGGGTCTGATGCATTAGAGCTTAGTATCCAGTTGCTACCCGTATCTTGTACTATTGTATCCATCTTATTATTCATATCCATGTATTGATAACGGGCATTGGGGGCATTTTTCATATGCTCAAAAGTGGCCCATATCATTTCAGGATGTCCGGCAGCGCTGCCCACTACGTGCATACCCAGCATAGCCAGTCTCGCTTTCCTTTGCCCGCTTATTGCCCATGAAGTATCCGATGTAGCCGTATATACAGGTATCATGGCGTCGATCGTTACATAATCCTTTTCTACATCACCCGGCAAGTCCTTGGTCTCTACCCATGATGTTTTGAGTTCCATTGTCAGCGCTATAGAATCTGGTAACGTTTTCTGGTACTTGTTCCTGGCATAATTGCATATCTGCTGCAATTGATTTGCTCTTGTTGGGAAAGTATCCGAGAGACCAGGCAATTGGTTCAGGTGCACACCGGTATTATAATAAGCGTAAACATCGTTCACAAAGATGATGTAGTAAACCAATGACCCTTTTTGAGCCATAAGCACATCTTTTGTAGCCTGACCAGACTCCCCATCAATTACATTACCATCTTTATCTACGAGCACTGCCTTACCTTCTTTGGTCTTAAACCGCTGCACTATGGTGGTGATGTTGCCGCGATGTTTAGTAATAGCTTGAGGTTTTTCGAGAACAGCATTCTTTGCAGCAAAGAAAGTATGTGCACCATTAGCTGCTGTTTCTATATGGTCTATGGCTACTGCTTTTCCTCCGCTCATTACCATAGGTTTTCCATTTACCATATTGGTTGGCTCTATTTCAAACAGCTTCCCGGTCTTATCAACAAAAAGAGGTAATTTATGTGGACCTGCCTGGTTAATACTGCCTAGCGCGGTCAATATAGTATTATTCGTATGTGGGATCAATATCCTCGCCTGGCTGTCAACATTGTTAGTATCTGCCGCAACAGTAAAGAATACAGGCGATTCCATTACTGTTTTATTTCCACCATACCTGCTGGCCTCCGAAGTGATCCATAAAAACATTTGCTCCGACCACTGGTAGAAACTGCAATTGTTATTGGGGCTGAACGTCACGCTATTCGCTGGCTTCACAGCCCCATTTTCTTTTGCTCCTGCAGTATCAACAAACCAGCTATTGAACTGTGCCGCGGTAACGGTACAGCTATCCAGGGGGTTTGTGGGCAGACCATTTGGCCCAATACCGCCACTTGGGACCGGTTTAGGAGGGGTACATGCGGCAAATACAATGGCAAATACTGTGACCGCAAAACTTGTTTTTTTCATTAAGCTTGTCATGGCTTTTTGTTTTATGTTAAATAAATAATTGTTGCATGCATGTTATTAAATAAACAACTCACACTGATCAACTAAAACTCACAATAAGATTAACAGTAAAACACACACTAAAATTAGCAATGCCGGCAAACTATGTAATTATCTCAATATCTCTCTGTGCCGCTTACTCAATTTATTTGGATCTCCTCGGGGTTCGTGTATATAGATGTAAACATACGTCTTAAATATGAGATTTAATAACATTGAAAGAAAATTTTAGAAAATATGAGCGGGAGATGCTTCTACAACGTACCGTTGGTATCTGTTCCGGCTACATTCGCTATCGCAGGAAGATAAAAGATAGGTAATGGGATCCTTCTATTCATACCGAAGTGCATCTATGGGATTGAGATTTGCCGCTTTGCGGGCAGGATACCAGCCAAAGAACAAACCCACAGCCGTAGAAAAGGCGAAGGAAAGCAGGATAGATACGCCGGTAATAACCACTGGCCAGCCGCCTAATTTACCTACTATAACTGATGCCAGTATACCCAGGAGTATGCCCAATATACCGCCAAGGAAACTGATAAAAATAGATTCAATAATGAATTGAAAGAGAATATCCCTGCCCTTTGCACCCACCGCCATTCGGATACCGATCTCGCGGGTACGCTCGGTGACGGAAACGAGCATGATATTCATGATGCCTATGCCACCTACAAGCAAGGAGATACCTGCTATTGAGGCAAGTAGTATGGTCATGACGTTGGAGATAGACTCAAAAATATTGGCAATATCCGCTTGTGAGCGAACAGTGAAGTCATCCTGATCGGCAAGTGTTAGCTTGTGCTGTAAGCGCATGATGTTGCCGATCTGCACCTTAGCATTGTTAATATCTTTTTCCGTGGTGGCAGATGCGAGGATGGAATTTAAATAGAGCGTAGAAAGCATCCTTTTCATAACGGTAGAAAATGGCGCAATAATAATATCGTCCTGGTCTTGGCCAAAAGTGTTCTGCCCCTTCATCTGTAATAAGCCTATGACCCTGAAAGGGATACTGTTTATACGTATGAATTTCCCTACGGGGTTAGTGCTGTCTCCAAAGAGATTGGTGGATACTGTCTGCCCGATCACGCATACTTTTGCAGCCGTGTGTTCGTCGGTTGCAGAAAAGGTATTGCCTTTCGCGATGGTGAGGTCCCTTATGGTAAAGTACTGCTCCAGTGCACCTACCACTGCCGTGTGCCAGTTCTGGTTGCCAGCAATGATCTGCGATGATTTGGCAACAACTGGTGTAACGGCCGTTACATATTCGCATTTAGCGGCAATAGCGTCAGCATCTTTCACCGTGAGTGTCGAGTAGGACCCTGCGCCCATTCTCACGCCGCCCTGGTTGGTAGAACCGGGAAATATCATAACAGAGTTAGTGCCGAGGCTTGCCATAGAGGCTTGTATGTTCTCTTTTGATCCCTCACCTATTGCCAGCATGGCGATGACAGAAGCTACGCCTATTATAATGCCCAACATTGTGAGCAACACCCTCATCTTGTTTTTACTAAGGGAACGATAAGCTATTTTCAGAAGGTTCAATATCCTCATGTCAGTACGGTTTCCGGGTCTATATTGGGTAATTTGGGCAACTCTTCTTTGGCTATCTTCCTTTCTTTAACTGTAATGTTGGATATTATCTGGCCGTCCCTGAACATAACGTTGGTGCGTGCGAATTGGGCTATGTCCAATTCATGTGTTACCATTACTATCGTTATGCCTTTTTCATTCAGGTCCTGGAATATCTCCATTATCTCGAAACTGGAGCGTGTATCGAGATTGCCGGTAGGTTCATCAGCCATAATGACCAAAGGGTCGTTCACCAAAGACCGGGCTATGGCCACCCTCTGCTGCTGCCCGCCAGACAATTGGTTGGGCATATGATTTGCCCGCTCCGCAAGGCCCACCGATGTCAACGCCTGCATGGCCCGTTCTCTTCTTGCTTTTGAATCGAGCTTGCTATTATAAAGCATAGGCAACTCAACATTTTCTATTGCAGATGTCCTGGCAAGTATATTGAAGGATTGGAAAATGAAGCCTATCTTCTGGTTTCTCAATTCCGCCAACTCATTTCTGTTAAGTGAGAAAACATTTTGGCCATCAAGATAATATTCGCCGCTAGTGGGGTAATCGAGGCAGCCAATAATATTCATGAACGTTGACTTGCCCGATCCACTCGGCCCCATGATGGCCGCAAATGCCCCTTTATCAATATCAAGCGTGGCATCCCGTAAGGCCCGCACCTCCATATCCCCCATCTTGTAGGTCTTCACAAGGTTCTTTACCGATATTAAACCGTTCTCATTTCTCATGTTGCTATTTCTTGGCCGGTGTTTGTGGGCGCATTTGAGGCATAAAAGGATTGTTGGCAGTAGGGTTTGTGCTTTGCAAAACCGTGCCACCACCCGTACCTGTAATTATCTCATCGCCTTCCTTTATTTTCCCTGCCACTTCAATATAAGTGCCATCAAAAAGGCCAATGGTCACCAACTTCGGACTTAGTGTTTCACCATTCTTCGACCATATATAGCAAGTGCTGCCGGGTTTAGGTATTTCGTTGCCCCCCACTTTTTTCGTTTGTGTCACATTAAATAGTGAATCAGGGAATTTTACAGATCTCAAATATTCAACAGAGGGCGTAAAATGTATCGCATTTACAGGCACCTTCAGAATGCTGTCATGTTGCTGTGTCTTTATGGTAGTGGTAGCAGTAAGCCCCGGTAGTAATTTCAGCTCAGGGTTCTTTACGTTAATTACCACCACATAGTTGTTCACATTCTGGATCATAATGGGTTGCAGTCTTATTTGCCCCACCGTCCCATTAAAGATGTCATAGGGGTAGGCATCAACTGTAAACAAGGCTTCTTGGCCTGCTTTCACCTGCCCTATATCAGCTTCATCCACATCTGCAAGGTTTTGCATCCTTGTCAGGTCAATGGCAATGGAAAACAAATTGGGTGCATTGAAGCTTGAAATGACCGTCTGTCCAATATCTACGTTCCTGGATATGACTGTGCCATTTACGGGAGCATAGATCGTGGCATATCCAAGATTTACTTTTTCATGTTCGTAAGTAGCCTTGGCAGATCTTAAATTGGCTTCTGCCACTTTCAAATTAGCATAGGCCTGATCATAGTCGTTCTTGTCGGCAACGTTTTGGTGGTATAATGTATCGAGACGGCTGAATATCATTTTCTGTAGTGTCAATTGGGCTTCTGCATTATCTGTAGCGGCCTGCGCCTGCACTACTGTGGCGTGTTCCAAAGTAGTATCCAGCCTCGCAATGATCTGTCCTTTCCTCACTACAGAATCAAAATCGACATATATCTGCGAAACAATACCCGAAACCTGCGCACCTACCTGCACCGTCGTATCGGGGTTGATAGTGCCTGTAGCTGTTACCGTAACTATTACACTCCCCTTTTCGACTTTTGCTATTTTCCATACGGGCGCCACCTTTTTATTTTTGGAAAGGATATAATAGGCTGCAATACCGATCACGGCTATACTTATGACTATTATAATGATCTTTTTTTTCATTTTATTTAATTAACGGTTCCCCGGTATAGAAAGCCAGCACTTTGGTTTTGAATATGTATTGATATTTGGCCTGCAGATTGGAAACTACTGCCAGGTAATAATTATTTTTCCCTACCACATAATCGGTCATCGTAGCCATTCCTTGCCTTAATTGTTTCTGAATATCGTTGTAGTATTTTTCTTCGTAGATGAGTTGCTCCTTTGTTGCGTCGTAATTCTTATAAGCGCCTGCCTGGTCTGTATATGCTTGCTCAATAGCTTGCCTCAACTGGTTTTGCACAAGGCTTTCATTAAGCTGCGCATTCTTTATGGCAAGCTTTGCTTTTTTCACATCGCTTTTATAAATGAGATCGTTGAAAATAGGAACAGACAAATTGATGCTGATAGACTGGCTGAAATTATCTGAGAACTGGTTAGCCAGCGGATAGCCTGATGTACTTGTAACTGCAACCGGAGCCAGCACCTGCTCCGATGGGTTATCTTTCAGGTAGCCGATGCTTTGCACTTGCTCTGTGACATGGGGAAGGTAACCAAGGCTTGAATAAGAAGTGTACATGCTGCCCGATAAAGTGAGTTTAGGTATTTGCTCTGTCTTAGTAACTTTATATGCCGCTATGGCTGCCTCAGTTTTTGTTTTGGCGCTTTTTACATCGGGCAATATTCCGGCAGCAATATTGTATATATCAAGAGTGGATGAAAGTATCGGAACAGGGACGGCCTGTGTACTATCCGGGCGTTCAATATCGAAGTCTGCAACTATGGGCATTTGCATTATCTGCATCAGTGCAACTTTAGCAAGCTGCAAAAGGTTCTCAGCATTCGTTTTAGAAGCTTTTTCAGAAGCCAGTTGTGCTTGTATCTGGTAAAGGGCACTGGGTGGCTTGTTGCCTACCAAAACATATTTCCTGGTATAGTTCACCTGTTCCATTGTCGCATTTATCTGGTATTGGGCTATGTCCACTGCTTCATATTCATAAATGACCTGCAGGTAGTCCGCTATCACACTTAGGGCAAGGTCATTCTTCATTTTTTCAATATCGAGAGTACCTGCTTTGTAGCTTAGTTTATTTTCGTTGATAAGGTTAAAATTCCTGGAGCCATTGAATAGCGTAACAGTGCTGCTCAATGCCGGGCTGTTAGCCGAGGAATTTTCTTTTATGTATTGACCTGAAAGGGGGTTTATCGAGCGTCCGAAATAAAGGTTATGCGCGTCGGTAAAATTGAGGTTGGGATAAATGTTGGCTTTCGATTGTGAATAGTTGATTGCGTTCATCTCATTGTTTATCTCACTTTCATTTAAAGTGATATTCTTATCAAGGGCCTCTTTGATACAATCGTTGAGTGTCCATATTTTATTCTGGGCCAATGATACATAAGGGGATAGCACGACAAGGAATGCTAGTTCCATTATAAAAGAACCAAAGTGGTATTTGCCGGGATATTTCATTACTTCACCTGTTGAGAATAGGATAACAAAAAAACGATGATCCTTAGTGGTGGAAAATGATACGGGTCACGTAGGTGTATGACGAACATCACTATTAAAAAGGGGTAGAGCGTGGTGCTATAAATGCAAGTGAAGAGGCCCCTGCCTGGTAAATTTGTATTGTTATTATCTCATAAAAATTGTCATCATATCCAACTACTTGATCTGGTTATATATATCCCTGTAATATTGAACGAGCCCATTCATGCCAACCTCTGCGGTAGAATAGACAACAAATACTGGTATGGACCTCTCCAGTTTTGTTTCTATAGGTTTCTGGTCTTTCATACAGCTTGTTAGATAAGCATCATCTATCTTATCCTTCAGAAAATAGTTTCCCAATTCTATTGCCTTTTCGATACGTATACATCCATGACTAAAATAGCGGAGCTTTGAAGCGAAAAGCTTTTTGGCATTAGTATCGTGCAGATATACGCTGAAGGGGTCTGTAAGGTCGAATTTGATGACCCCTAAAGAATTGTCACAACCCGTGGACTGACGGATATTGTACGGGAAATTGGCCTTATTGTATTGCGACCATTTTATGGAATATGGGTTTACCACTTGCCCCTTTCTGTCTATGACCTCCATATTCAATGACGCCAAGGCAGCAGGTGAGCGTTTAAATTTCGGCAGTAGTTCTTTCCCTACTATATCTCTCGGCACATTCCAATAGGGATAGAATATCACTTTTTCACAGTGAGCTGCAAATCTAGGGGTCCTTGTAGAGGGCTTGCCCACAATTATTTTGGAGGACAGCTTCTCCGTATCGTGTTCATAATACCAAAGGGTGGTCGAGCCAATATTTATGAGTATGTATTTATCAAAATTGAAATGGTGCACCCAACGATACAGGTTTAGCGCATTACAAAGCTGTTTGGTCTTACTATTATCCTTTAGTTGTATCTGGGTTTTAAGTTCAGACCGGAGCGTTTGGTAATAAGTATCGCAAGGTTGCAAGGTGTTTATCAGGGAATCAATATCAGACCTGGTCTTTACAGACCATATTGAAGCCAATAAATATTCGTCGTCCTTATTTTCATTCTTTGCCGACAACTCATCGAAACTCACAACTTTGTTTATTTCCCTACCCTCATAAATATCTTTACAAAACGAGATAAAAGCATCCGTATATATTTTGTCCAGTTCCTGCAGTTTCAGGCTATCGGGTATTGTATAGCCCGCATTTTTCTCCAACTGTGCCAGGTGATATTTGTTTTTATCAAGTCCCAAAGATGCTGCCTCATTTATCTGGGAAAGCAACTCTGTTCTCAGATCATTTGCTGCCGCGAACCAAAATAATTTTTCATTGTTTGCTTCATAAAACTTTCTTACTAATAAAGGGTACTGTAAGCCTGATCCACTTCCTCCGTCCGAAAAGTTTGACTTGGCAAAAAGATGGATACTGTCACTCAAAAAGAGACAGATAAAAAAACAGGTTATTTTTAAAAAAAGTTGCCTTATGATACTCAAAATTTCAAAGTTTGGGCAAAAATAACCGCCCTGTCTTTTGGCGACAATGATCCCCGGCATATGAAAAACTGCTTTAGCTCATCACAAGTACATGTAAACATTTTTAAAAAACACGTGACTGGATATTGTTGAAATGATAACGACCTCACGAGGTATATTTCCTTATGGCTTGTTAAAGGCTTACAAATGCAGCGTTAATGCAGTAGCATTACTTCTATATCCATGCTGTGTATTGCACTTTTGCGGGGAATAAATAAAACTAACTTGATGTAACATAAGAAGGGACAAAAAATATCGATCTTTTATGGACTGTTATGCGGCACGCAATGGCGTTGTGTCATATAGCCGAATAACAGCTTGTAAGCAAAAATTGCTCAATATAAACGTATATACAACACGATCAATAGGTAATCCTATTAATAAAAATCAAAAAAATCATGCACTCAGACTCGGTAAGAACAAGGACAAGCAACGACCTTAAAGACAAAAGTATAAGGCAACTGGACATATTCGTTGAAAAATTCACCGAAACTATTTCTACAAGACAATTGGCCCACATAAGGGAGCCCGACAGCAATACGGATGGGAGCGGTGACACGCATGAACTCAATATAATCGTAAAGAAGTCTCAATACCAGAATATACTGTACTGGATAAAAAAGAACTTTATGGTACGGTCATTCATTGCCAAGCGGCAATCTTTTATGACCACGCTGGATATAATACTAAGCGACGGTGAGGCACTTAAGATAAACATGGTTTAGACAGGAATTTATAAGAAAAATGGTGCAGGGCGACTAAACCCTGCACCATTTTGTTTTGGATATGATAAGCCCAGTCCTTAGTTCCCCAGCACTATCTTTTTGAAATAATCTGCATTATTCATTATTACCCATGCTGAGAAATCTGCTAGGAAATTAACGTGTTCATTTTTATAGTCTAGCCCTTTCTTAAAAGAAGAGCTCCATGCAGAGACATAAAAGGGGAAATTGCCCGTTTCATTGTTCTCTTTCATTTTCTTTTTTACTTTCTGGTTAAGTTTCCCCGATCGGTGTGCTTCCCTAATGTCCTTGTCTTTCAGTTTTGAGTAGAAAGGTTGGGGATCATCACTATAGACCCAGGTTATCTGCACCTTATTCCACGACGGGTTGGTATAGATACCATACTGTTCATTTTCCTGTACTTCATAAGTACCGGTGTAGATAAGAGGTTCGTTCGCGCGTTTCAATGCCATGAGCCTGTTCCTTAACGTATCTAACTGCCCCCTGTCGTTTTTCAGCACATGCAGCGCTATTTTACTCATCTCTATCTCATTGTAATTATTAAAGGCCCCGAATAGCTTCGTTATACCTTCATCTACTACAGCGCCTGTGTTATTGCTTGTTATAGGTTGTTGTGTATTGACAAAAACAATGATCTTGTCCACTTTCCTTTTTAATAGTGCTATGATGCCCAGGTTATCTACATCGCCGCCGTCTGCCAATGTAAATTTCTCAGTGGTCTTTTTCATATAGAAATCATTATCCCAATACTGGTAGGGCGACCATAAACCTATTTTCATAGCGTGTGAATAATGGTTATCGATATCTGCCTTGGCATAATAGGTTCTGCCTGTCAAAGCCATTGCATCGGCCAGGGAGAATATCTGTTTTTTATGGCCCAACTTCACGACCACATGGTTATTGTTTTTCAAGGCGTTCGATCTTTCGGCATCGAGCGCGAAGGATTCGTAATACCCGCCACCGGCCGGTATCTTGAAAGCCGTATTATAGTACGCTAGTCCGGAATACAGAGGTGTTATCTCAAAGGTATTGCTGGAAAGACCTTTTGAGTTCTTTTCGCTACCGATAAAACTAATGTTCACTATAAGGAAAGGACGGTTGTTCCTGGGGTTTACGGTGTAAAAATCATACGCTTTAAGATCGATATTGTGGGAGATTATATCACTCACATTTTCATCTTTATAACTAAAATACCTGTGACGGTTGCCCAGGTCTATGTTTTTCAAGTATATATCATTGAGTGCACCGGAATATTTTTTATTCCCTTCACCACGCAACCAATGAAAAAATGTCCGGGGGAACGTATGAGAGTGGGCTATGCTGTATGCCAGCGATCCTTCCTCAGTAGTGGTCATTTCATACCAGGTCAGGTCCTTTGGATCATTATATACGCCAAGCAGGTCTGTATCCTTCATCCGTGCAGGGAGATAGGTGAACGGTATAGCCGACCATGCGCTACCCGAAAGGCAGGAAATGTATTTTATTGTGTCCAGCAGCCCCAAAGTATTCAAAGCCCTTAGTTGCCCCAAAGTAGCAGCCGCCGAACGGCTACCCCCACCCGAAAAAGCAACGCCTACATTTTTCTTTGAAGATATGTAGACCGCTTCGGGAAATTGAAAATCTTTGTCGAATGTTTTTTCAACTTTTACATTCATTCTTCTTAGTTGGCCCGAACAAACGGTTGCCTGGGCTACCAACACGAGCAGGCAACAAAATACAACGACGCGCGATCTGTAATAGATAGATGGCATAAACACTGGTGCAGTTATAATGTCAGCAATAAATTTAATATCTTCCGATCTTAAGGAAAACTTTTCAGACAGATCAATTTTGCTTTTGAAAGATCTCCTGTATAAGTATCCCATTGATAAGGGGGTGGTAATCGCAAAAGTAGGTCGCATCATGGTAATTCAAATGTAGGTGCAGGTTGCCATTATTGGTACTGTCAACCCAGTTGCGGAAACTGTTTTTGGGATTTTGGTAAAGGGTGATCCATATCTCGGGGCCATTACTTAGATATATCCAACTAAAGCTATAAACGCTGTCCGCATTAAAATAGGTGTTGGCGGTGTCGCGTGCCAGGCCCTTTAGTTCTATTGTCCCCGTACTGTCATCGTTATTGAAAGTTAGCAGCTCCAGCAAAACGGAATCATTGGTTCGTTTCAAGTTAAAAGTATCTATTCGGTGATTTTGGCTTTGGTCGGCATAGCCCGTCAATATTAGTTTCCATGTTCCTGTTACACTGTTTGGTATCCCTGTTTTGGTACAGGAAACACAAAAAAACAAGACGGAGGTGCTTAAAAAAAATAAAAGGCACCGGGTACATTTCCTCATAAAACTTTCCTACCGCTTTTAGCAGCGATAAATATATAATAATGAGGTGTAAATTTATGATTTATTTACTTTTATAGTGTCAAGGTCTTTCAAGACCATTCAGATCCATGCGCTCACTTATTTATTTTTTAGTATCCATACTACTGCTCACGGCATGTAGCACCAGGCAAGCCGCCGACCTTATACTACATAACGCTAAAGTATATACAATAGATAGTGCATTCACTGTTAGCGAAGCGATAGCCATAAAGGATGGTAAAATATTGGCTACAGGGAAAAATGCCGACATACTAAAAACATATACGTCTAAAAATATCACCGATGCCGGGGGAAAGGTAATATTTCCGGGTTTTATAGATGCTCATGCCCATTTTCTGGCATATGGGCGCTCCTTGTTCGAAGTGGCTCTTTACCGTGCCGAAAGTTGGGAAGAAGTATTGCTAACCGTACAAACATTTGAAAATTCCCACCCTAAAGAAGCGTGGATACGCGGCCGCGGTTGGGACCAGAACAAATGGCCCTCACGGTCCTTCCCCGATAATAAGAAACTAAATGAATTGTTTCCGGGCAAACCTGTTCTATTATCCCGTGTGGATGGACATGCCGCAATAGCCAATAGTAAAGCCCTGGAAATAGCTGGCATAAAAGCAGGGCAACAAATAGCGGGTGGGGAAATAGAAACAAAGGATGGTAAACTAACAGGCCTTTTGATCGACAATGCAGTGGAACTCGTCATGCGTATCATACCACAGGCATCTAAAGCCGACTATGAAAAATGGTTGCTGGCTGCGCAACAAAATTGTTTCTCACAGGGTCTTACCACCATTACAGATTGCGGCTTGATGTATAATGATGTAGCCATTATCGATTCATTGCAAAAGGAAGGCAAACTAAATATGCGCTTGTATGTGATGCTGAGCGATGACCCTGCAAATTTTAAACGCTATTTATCCAAAGCCCCCTACAAGACAGACAAACTGTTTGTGAAAGGTATAAAAGCCTATGCCGATGGTGCTTTGGGTAGCAGAGGGGCCTGCCTGCTGCAACCTTATAATGATAAGCCCGGATGGCACGGCTTCCTGTTGAGTACCCAGGGCCATTACGATTCGTTGGCACAGATGTTGGTGAACACAGATTACCAACTATGCACACATGCTATTGGCGATAGCGGAAACAGGGTAGTGCTGAACGCATATAATAAATATCTGAAGGGAAAGAACGATAAACGCTGGAGGATAGAACATGCGCAAGTGGTAAGTGCGGAAGACTTTCATTTGTTCGGACAGGCATCTGTCATCCCTTCGGTGCAGCCTACGCACGCCACTAGTGATATGTATTGGGCTGCCGAACGCCTTGGCCCTGAACGAATGAAGGGGGCTTACGCATATCGCCAACTATTGGAGCAAAATGGCTGGCTGCCATTAGGCACCGATTTTCCGGTGGAAGATATCTCCCCTTTCAAAACATTTTATGCGGCCGTGGTGAGAAAAGATGCAAAGGGTTTTCCGGTAGATGGTTTTCAGAAAGAAAATGCATTGAGCAGGAAGCAGGCTATTATGGGCATGACCATATGGGCTGCGAAAGCCAACTTTATGGAAAATGAGGTAGGCAGTATAGAGGTCGGTAAAAAAGCTGACCTCGTGATACTGAACAATGACCTGATGCAGGTCGGTGAAAGCGAATTATTAGGTACTAAGGTTATTGCCACATATTCAGGTGGGGTAAAAGTGTACGGTAAATAAAAAAACTACGATCTTTTTGCAGTCAGCCTGTTGATACCTGCTTTAGCCTGCTGGTCTATCGATGCCTGGAGATCATGCCCGTGCATACCCAACACTTCCTCATATTTCTCAATAGCTTCTTTCTCTTTACCCATCTTTTCATAAATAAAAGCCATTTGCAGGGCAGATCTTGCCGCAAAGTGCTCCGGGCGGTCTTTGCCCAAATTTATAGTCGCTTGGTAATACTGGAAAGCTTTGTTAGTGTCTTTCAATTCTTCATAGACCCTTCCCATGCGAAATAAATATTCCAGTTTGTCGGCAGTGGAATGAAATGAACCTTCGTTTACTGTTTTCAGTTTATCTAATGCCTGTGCGTAATACCCCCCGTCTATAAGCAGGTGTGCCTGGAGCAAGGTTTTATCGGGCCATTGGGCCGTTTCACTGAATCGTTCAGCCTGCTTGTCGGCATCGGTAATAGCGCTGCCATGTGTCTTGATATATTCTTTGCAATACCGTGCATTCGGCATTTTACCTTGTATGTAATACATAAGTCCCATCATCTGCCAGGTGTCCTTTATGAAAGCTGTCCCTTTAGTATTTTTCAGGAAACGCTGAAAATAAAAAAGGCAATTCGTGTCCTGCTTATACAATAGGGCACTGCCCATTTCAAGATCAAAAACCGGGAATTGGGAGTAACTATTATTTTTTTCGGCCTCATCCAGTGTCTGTATGGCCATATCTGCCTTTCGGTAGTTGACCGCTAGGTTGGCCTTTACAAATACGTACATCGCATTTGCTGATACAGGGAAATTGTTGCCGTTCACATAGTCCCACGCTGCATCTTTCTCCGATAAAAAATAGAACCTTAGATATAGGTAATAAATAATAGCCTCGGCTTGCATCAGATCATTATTGCTATGCGTATCAATAAAGGCCGATAAAAGCGCCGCGCCCTTTTTCACACTGCCCTTCAATCCAAAAATTGAAGCTACCCATTTATAATTATCAGGTATGGTGCCAGTCACTGTTTCCACAAAGCCACTATACACTTTATTGTACTCAAGATCCGGGAACAAGCGTTCATTTTCCTTTATCAGGAGAAATGCCTTCCTGAATGTGAAAGCTGCTTTTACGTTTTCCCCGAACCTGAAATATACCAGCGCCCAATGCAGGTTTACCCCTGCTTTGCAAAAGCGGTACCAGGGAGATGACTCATCGCCTCTGTCCAGAATATCCATTCGTTCGTCAAAATGCCCCTTGCGCTGCTCATAATCTTTTTTATTGCCGCTGAAAAGTAGAGACAAACAATCTTCATAGTCATTTACATATGCGGCCATCAAGTTACAGGGCTGGACCTTCAATTCGTCAGAGATCGCCTCCTTGCCCTTTTCCAATTGTAGCGACATATAATATTGATAGGCTTTGCTGCAATTGCTATCATAGTCATACACATATTTTCCTGCAAGACAGGGGGCACAAATACAGAAAAAAAATATGACGATTAGAGTCCAGCGCATTGGGCAAAGGTAAAATGTTTGGGATGTGATAAATATCCCGCAGTCAAATTAGTGGCCTAAGGATATTGATAATACCCGAATATTGTGTCAAAAGAAATAAACCCGGTAAACAGGCACGCTTATTGCTTAATTATTTGCTACAATTGATGCTGCTTCTTATCTTTGAGCAGTATCAAGAATTTAATCAAACTTTAAAAAATAACATTTATGAAATTATTCCGTCAGATCGCATTGAGTGCGCTAGTAACCTTAGGAACATTTGCAACGGTAGCTTATACCTCATCCTGCAGCAAAGATGCATGTAAAGGTGTAACATGCAACAATGGTGGTACTTGCAGTGGCGGTACATGTACTTGTCCAACAGGCTATACAGGTACAGATTGTTCTGGCTATGCATATGTTGGGAGCTGGAAAGGAACAGATAATTGCACAAATCCAACGGCCAGTTTTACAGTTACTATGGGTCTCGATTCTTCATCAACTGGTGCTACCAAAGTATTAGTTTCAAATCCAAGCGGCTACGGAAGTACTGTTCAAATAAGTGGGACATTAAGTACTGACGCTAAAACGATTACATTTACTAACCAGACCGTAGGCGCAGTTACCATCACTGGCGCAATGACCTTAACAAGCAATACTGCTTTTACATGGACATATACCACATCCGATACTTCAACGGTTCAGTCCTGCTCTGGTAACTACACAAAACAATAATTTATTGTCGATATCATAAAAAATGCTGCTAAATTATTTAGCAGCATTTTTTATTTTAACTCTGTGAGTTTACAATTAATGTGCTCCGGGCCTGTCAGATACTGACTTGGGGCCATTAGCTCCAGGCCTGTTTTGCGAAGGTGGCGGTGGTGGTGGCGTAACGGGTTGCGGCACAACAGACTGCGCTGGTGTTTTAGCACTACCCTCATGCCCTTTATGCTCTCCCTTGCTGCTTTTATGCTCTTGCTCTGCCTTCATAGCAGCCTCCATAGAATCGGTCTTCGCTTTTTGTGCAGCCATTACAGCAGCCATAGAATCTTTCATTGCCTGCTCCTTCTGTTGCATATCCATTACATTTTTCATAGAGTCAACTTTGGCCTGCGCATTTTCTTGCGATGCATTATTGTTATTGCCGCAGGAAGCTAATGCCAATAAGCCGCCAGCAAGGAACAAAATGGTTTGTTTTTTCATTTTATATTTTTTAGAGGGTACAAAAATATTATTGTTGTGTGAATATACCTAATGGAATGCAAGTGCTACTTATATTTTTAACCGCGTCAATGTTTCGTATTTATTATCTCCTGTGCTTTTGCATTTGCCTTAGCATTTATAATGGAGTCATTGTCCATTTTCAGGCGACTTTTCACCGAATCGACCTTCGCATTCACCATAGAGTCTATCTTGGCCTGCATGTTCTCCCTGGGATTGCTGACCCTGCCGCAAGCGGTTAATGCTATTATGCTCAATCCCCAAAACAGTATATTTATTTTTTTCATTTTTAAAACTAGGTCTTGCAAAATTATCATTTGTTACCCTATTATCAAGAATTGGGTAGACAATAATTAAAGATCCATATCGCCCTCTTACAGAATAGATCCTTAATAGACATTCAGGGAGCAAAGCTATAATGTGACCCCGGCAAATATCTCGAATTGGTCATCACGGGATATGTCAACCTTTGCACATCCAACATTGACCAGTTATATTTCTTAATTTCCATATGGTTTGAACTGTCCACATTATAAATAAAATTCTAATGCCAATAGGAAGAAATTAAACTTAAGATCCTTTGAAATTGGTTTGTAAAATTCCAAATTTTGAACTTATCTTTGCAGCCCCAACGGAAAAAGAAACACTCTTTTTTCAAAACTATGGATCGGTAGTTCAGTTGGTTAGAATGCCGCCCTGTCACGGCGGAGGTCGCGGGTTCGAGTCCCGTCCGGTCCGCTGAGCGGGGGAATTGTAAGATTCTCCCGCTTTTTTTCGTATATAAGGAGGTTCCTATCCCTCATTATCAAGTGATTATGGGCTAATTCATCTATCATTGTAGGGGTTCGATACACCCCGTTTTCATAGTAAAGATTGTTATCGAACCCCAACCTTACTATCTCTTGTTTCTCAGTTGTATCAGCGGAAGTATATACATATTTGAGATCAGTCAGATAATCCAGATTCCTGTAAAGCACGTTATACACCTTATCTTGATCTTGGCTAAGCCTACTAATGGATGCCATCAAAAGCATTCGATTATTACTAATAGTGTCATACCATCTTTGGTAAGTGTCGTGATTAATTTGGTTAGTTATCCATTTCTCTTCAATTGATAGCATTTTTTTGTCTTCCTGCGCAAGTTCCCTTTGTTTTTCAGCTATCAAAGTCTTATCATTTTTGAGCCGTAAGTTTAAAGAAGCCTCGCTTTCCTCTTTAATAGATTTTATAGCTTTAGAAGGGAGGCTCATCAAATTAAACACTTCTAACAATTGCTCGTGTGCTTTTTTTGCACTTAAATTCAGGTGTGTGGTTTTATTGCATTTATAATAATAATAGTAGCCGCCATGCCTACCTCTTGATGGTGCGCCGGTTACTGGTTTTCCGCAATGGCATTTTAACACCCCTCGTAATGGCAGTTCATCTTCAACCACCACTTTGGCTTTTTCTGGCTTTTTAAATTTTTGCTGTACGTTCTGCCAAGTAACATAGTCTATAATTGGGGCGTGGAGGGCCTTAAAAAGCCCTCCAGGGTAATCTTTATATGGTTCGACATATTGCAGTCCAGCGTAAACAGGAGACGTTAAAACGCGTTGAATTGCGACATTTCCAAATCGCTTAAATCCTAACTCACGAGCTTTCTCAACTATTTTATAAATAGGTACACCATTTAAAAAAGAATCATAAATATACCTTACAATATCCCCCTCACTTTGATTGATCTCCAAATGGCGCTCTTTTCGTTCTCCTACTTTAAAATACCCGAATGGAGGATTTTTATAAACATACCTGCCCTCTTTGGCTTTTGCAGTATAAATGCCGCCTCTTACTTTTACACTGCGATTTATATTATCTTCTTCAGCAAGAAGTAACTGTAAGCCGGTACGGAAAAAACTACCAGGTGTTGTATAATCATAGGTTATACCTTCAGTTACACTAACAATTTGAATATTAAAATCGACCTGAAGTTTTTTTACCATTTTTATCGCTTCGCCAGCATCACGGCTAAAACGATCCATTTGATCGACTAAAAGAAAATCAACTGATCTATAGTGCTTACGAATAAATTCTTCAAGTTTTTTAAAATCTGGACGATCAAAAGTGCGGGCACTTTTGCCTCTATCAATAAAGGTATCCACTAATTGGATGTTGTTGTTCCTGACCCATTGGTCGGTATAGAGTTCTTGCCGCTCTATTGAACCATTACTTTGATGTTTATCACTAAATCTAAGATACCTTATCGCCTTTTTCATAGCACTCTCTCAATGTCGCGTTGACAATAATCTTCACTATTAAAGATACTAATTTTTTACCGCTTTCCGAAATGGTTTCATCATTATTTGGGCAGTTTTTTTCATTTGGAACTACTTTTTCCTCAACACTATTTTCCATGACGCTATGTAGTTTTATTATGAAAATTATGGTTTGTCATCCCATTATTGGGCAACCTAAATAGCAGAAAAGATAAACTCAACTCTGCTTTTTTTTCTGTGGTTATAACAAGGCTGATACCTAATATACCCATAAGAATGTAAGTCCCGGATGCATTTATGATAAGTTGCCAAGCCTGATATTTTGGCAACTTTCATCAATTCATTTTTAGTTATTGATATAACTAAACTATGACCTGGCTCACTACAGGATTGCAACAACGCACAATACAGACTGATATGGCTAACTCCGATTCTTGGGTCGTTAGCTATCGCTGAAAAAAAGTCCGATAAAGGCTTTAATTGCTCCATCACGTATCTTTTGCACCAAGCGGCTTTATGCCGATAAACCTTTCTTTTTTGCTTTTCGATGCACATGCCTTAATTCTATTATTTTGGGTGCCTGCTGGTTATTTTCTTTTATTTGTTTGCCCTTCAGGGAACTGAGACTGATCTTCTTTCCCTGTTCGTTGTAAATATTCAATGACTTAAACTGCGGATTCGCTTCGATAAATATCTTTTGCTGCGATCCTTCCTTATCGACTGTTAGTTCCGGCCTGTTCCCGTTTTTCAGGGCTTGGACCAATTGTTCTGGTGTAACGGGGTATAAGGATCCATCCAGGGACATATCTCTGATAACCTTCTCCACGTCAAATCCATAGTTAGCCGGAAATTCCTTCCAACGATGATCTCCCGAAGCGTCTTTGTCATTAAGATCCAATTGGGTCCAACGCCCTTCTTTGCCGGGAGATCCAAAATAAACCGCCCTGCCATTAAGAAGATTGTACGCCTGCTCTGCGGTAGGCATCTCGCCCTTGCTGAGATAAAAGTTCTGTTTCCGGTTCCCATCCGGTGCCTGCTCACGATTCAATGCAGCTTGGTAACCTTCCAATTGATACAAACCTCTTTCATCTTTAATAAAGGATAAACTATGGTCCATCCTGTCTTTTTCATTCACATAATAAGAAAGAGGAATTGAAAAGGAATTTTGGCCTTGTTTAATATGGTATTCTAATTGATGTTCAATATTGGTGAAACCTGTTTTTGCAAGCCTCTCTTTTAGGCTTTGAATCCCATCTGTAGATACCTTGACAACTTCTTTTTGAATTTGCCTTTGCTGAAAAGAGGATATGATATAGTAGATCAATCTTGCGATCAATCCGGGATAAAGGGTTTGGGCAAGCTGCTCTCTTTCATTTTTTAATATCCGCAACGTTAATTGTTCATCACGATCTTGAGTGCCCCTATATTTTGCATTTAATGTGTCGAGGGTGTTCAGCTTTTCTTTTAAAAACGGACGATTATTACGCAGTGTTCCGGGAAAGAGCTTTTCAAAACGCTCTTCCCGGTCACGCCACGCATTCAATTCTGCGGCAACACGGTTCATTTCTACTTCTTTCATACCCTTACCGCTTACCAATTAGGAAATACCCTGTTTGTGCCTCTTGCTCTGTTTCTGCCCGTTCTTCTGAGCGTTGTCATCTTCATTTCCTTGCTTTTGGCCTTGCTTTTTGTTCTCGCTCTCCTCCTGGCCTTGCGATTGCTTGTTTTCGGCCTTTTTTGCCTGGCTGATCGTTTTGCGGTTCTCGTCGGTAACCGATATAACCCTGCGATATGGGTTTGCTTCGAGATAAGCAGTTTTTTCTTTTCCATCCACGATGATCTTTACTTCCTGACGATTACCTTTTTTCAATGATGCCATGATCGCATCTTTTTCCGAGCTGTTTGCTAATTCTTTGAGGAAAGTATTACTTTCTAATGCCTTGCCCAAGTCAAACTTCCACTTCTCGGTAAAATGATGCATTTTGTAATTACCATTGGCATCGGTTTCTTTAAAATTCAGTTTTACCCATGAATTATTATTCGGTTCGCCTACTGAATTAACCAGGTCTTTGTTGACAAAGCGGTTATTAAGCAGGTTATAAGCCTCATCCACTGAAAAATTATTATCTCTGCGTACATAAAAGGTTTGTTTAGGCCCCAGCTTTTCTGATCCACCTTGTTTCAATTGCGCCTCATACGTATTGAAGTAACAATTATCATCTGTAGTTGACCTGCGGAAATTCAAAGTGGCGTCTATTTTGTCCACTCCGAACTCTTTTTGTGTTTTTAACTGAAATTCCGGCTCATTGCCTTCCATCTTTTCCTTTAGCTCGTTTTCGAGTCCTTCTCCAAAACCGGCCTTCTTTATCTGATCTTTCAG
>Ga0206910_1070_pt1 | contig 21234 bp, 16 predicted proteins | sample Alteio_BWOrgHeat_77_FD_152949 | JGI IMG/M metagenome (GOLD analysis project Ga0206910, IMG submission 152949) | Enriched cells from forest soil in Barre Woods Harvard Forest LTER site, Petersham, Massachusetts, United States -... | ecosystem: Environmental > Terrestrial > Soil > Temperate forest >... | reverse complement strand
TGCTGCCTACTGGCGCGGCATACATACCGCTTATCAGAAAGGGACAATAAAAGATCCTTATTCCCCTGGCTACCAGGAGAATATCGGCAAAGATCTTTTAAACTCCATAGTTTTTTCTTTAGCCACTATAGATCTCATATCTCCGTTCAATAAAATATCCCTGGCCGGACACTCTTACACTAAAGACAGGGGCTATGCTATGGAGCAGGAGATGATCCAAAACACGGAAGGCATACTTGACAAAAAGATCGGGGACCTTAAAGAAGATGAGTCCAGTGGCGCTATCCCTGAAATGATCATCAATGGTACTATCGTGAACGATGGCCGGCGATTAATGATCTCGTCACAGCCGCTTGGTTTTTTGACGCAACCTTCCTATTCATTAAAGAACAATGCCAACCCGCCTATAGACGCTATAGATTTTGCAACGCTGTTTTCCGGGCAAGACCCATATAATTTGCGGCTTACGTCTGCTATACGAATGAATGCCACATTCCCTTACATTCTGCCGGTCGTTAAGTTGCCTTCACAGCCCAAAATAAATATCATGGATGCCGGGCTGCGCGATAATTTCGGCATGGAGTTAGCTACCCGTTACCTGTTCACACTACGCGATTGGATAGACAAGAACACTTCTAATGTCATCTTCCTGGAGATACGCGATACACGGGAATATGAGATGCACCCTCCATCCGAGGAATCATCGATATGGGATATGCTTTCCGACCCCATTTTCATTATTCAGAACAAATGGGAAATGTTCCAGTCCTATTACCACGGCTATCTTAAGGACTATGCACCTTATTATATGAATGGCAAAATGCACATCGTCACCATGCAATACTTCCCGCAGGAGAACCAAAAAACGGCAGAACTCAATTTCCACCTTACACAAAAAGAGAAAGAAGATATATCAGGATCAATATATCACCCCATTAACCAGGATGCTGTAAAAACCATCCTACAATTGTTAAATTAGCACCCGATATGCAGAAAATGAAAGTTACGGGCTTTGCTTTTATAAGGAATGCCATTAAATATGATTACCCAGTAGCCGAAGCGATAAGATCGGTATTGCCGCTTTGCGATGATTTTGTGGTGGCAGTCGGTAATTCTGAAGATGCTACACTGGAACTGGTGAAAAGCATAGACCCGGCTAAGATAAGGATACTGGAAACGGTGTGGGACGACTCACTACGTGAAGGCGGGAGGGTGCTGGCAGTAGAGACAGACAAAGCATTTCAGGCTATCGGATCGGATGCTGACTGGTGTTTTTGCATACAGGCCGATGAAATGGTACACGAAAAGGACTATAATAAGATACGGGAGGCAATGCTGAAATATAAAAATGATAAGAATGTAGATGGCTTGCTTTTCAAGTGGCTGCATTTTTATGGCTCTTACGATTACGTGGGCAATTCACTGTCATGGTTCGATAAAGAAATACGGGTAATAAAGAATGGCAAAAGTATATACGCCTACCGCGATTCGCAAGGTTTCCGGAAAGGGGACAATGAGAAGCTCCGGGTGAAGGAAGTGGATGCCTGTATCTATCATTATGGATGGGTAAAGCATCCCAAGGAAATGCAAAAGAAACAAGCGAAATTCCATTCACTATTCCACGACGACCAATGGGTAGAGCAGGCCATGGGAAAAACCGAGGAATTCGACTACCTGAAAAATATTGATGCTCTGGAATTGTTCAAAGGCACACACCCGGCTGTGATGCAAAAACGCATCAGCGAGAAGAACTGGAAATTCGATTACGACATCACCTACAACAAACTGTCGTTGAAAAAACGCTTGAAAAAATTTGCCAAAGAAAAACTGGGCCTCGATTTCAGCTATAAGAACTACAAACTCGTGTAGCCATTCTTTCGCACCGCAGACTTTATTGCAGTGTTATAGTATGTGCTATTTCGGCCTGCTTCACGAAAACGTATTTCTTGTCACCGAAAGCCTGTGGGCTTACCTGGAATGGTACCAGCAGGATGTGGGCATTGCCATTCGAGTTGGCTGGTAAAAAATTAAAGTCTGAACCTGTTATCAATACTGTTCCTGCATTGGCAGCGAAGATCTTGGTATAATAAGAGGCCACATTATTCGCGTCTGACGAGCTTATCACCACATATACGGAATCGGTATTGCTAAGCGTAGATGAATTGAAGGTAAGGCTCACACCATTGTTTTTCGTCACCGCATATGGGATATTCCCTGTGAATTGCGGAAAGCTCCCCGTGTACACATAGGACATAGCAGGTACAAGCGTCGATCCCACAACGACCCAGGCACAACCCGCATCCAGCGCACTGGTACTGCCCCTGTAGTTGTTCTGGAGGGTATTATAGATATTGGTGCCGTTTATTGTCACTGCGCCGCCATACAGGCTTTGAGTAGTACTGCTGTCTGTGAAGAAAGCAGTTGCGTACTGGCCTCCTGTGTGCACCGTATCTCCATGCGAATTGATATAACTACTGTCCGATTTCAGGGCTATCAGTTTGCCCCAGGCATTGTACACCACTGAGGCATTTGGCACATCCAGCACTATTTGTAGTGGTTTGGCAGTGTGCAGCGTGGTGTCATTGGGCGGATAATAGGGTGGTGGTATAGTAGGGTCTGTCTCCTTTTTGCACGCAAAGAGTACCGACAGGATAGTAAGCAATAATATATTTAAAAACAAACTATTTTTCATACCTAACAAAGATAAGGGATCGGGTGAAAGAATGGATATAAAGCTTTCCTAATAGTGATCTGTGCTTCGATACTGTCACAGATACCTAAGCGGTTCATTCCTTCTTTCTTTTACCGAATAAACGTTTAAAAAATCCTTTTTTGGGTTGTTCCCCCTTGTCGGTTTCGGGGCCATCTGTCATGGTCACTAACTCCTGTTCGCGCACCGAGGTCTTTTTTGCGGCCCTGTACATATGCTGCCAGATACCACTAATGAACCCCCTGCTTGTATCGCGTGCAAATGAAGTACTTACTTTGCGCACGTCCTTACCCGGCATGGGATTGCTGGGGTACAGCACGAGTGCACTACCTACAAAAGCCAGCGGGCCATGTTTGCCTTCGCGCATTTTAGTATCGAACTTAAAAAGAGAGATCTTAAGGTTTTCGTAGAGGACCGTAAAATCGCCTTTGCTGTAAGTGCCGTCGCCCTCTATATGCATATCCATGCGCTGCAGGTGAAATGAGGTAACTTTAACAATGGTAAAAATGCTTGCGGGTTGCGATACATCGTTGCCATTCAGATCTTTTACATAACCATCTACTTTGAAGCCACCTTTTTTGTCACTGAGTGATAGGTCAAAATTGACCGACAGCGGGCTCTTATTCATAAAGGAACCATTCAGTTTCACTATGCAGCTTTTATTGTGTGCTATAGCCGCAGGCATATTGGTGATATTGCTAAAGCTGCCCTGGATAGCCGCAAATTCTATTGTGCCTTCATCCCCTTTTTTTGTTACTTCATTGTAGGTGAGATGCCCGTTCCTTATGTTTAGCTGTTCGATATTGGTTTTTAAGCCTACCTCCAATAATAATTGGTTAGGGTAGCTTCCTTCCTTACCATAGTTTGGGTCATTCTCCCTGATATAGTGGATGTCTATATCGGGTTTCTCAGCACTTAGCTTTGGGATAATTAATTCGCCACTGTTGATGAGCCTGTTCCAATTAAAGCCTGCTAATTCAATAGAGGGGAAATTGAAATTGTATATCTCTTTTTCCTTTTTTGTCTGGGGGTCGGTATCGACCATGTGCTTTATCTTTATTGACCTCAAGATCACTTTGTCAGCATTTGTTTCAAAGTCAAGTCCTGTTTTTTTTATCACATAGTGGCCAGTGGGTTTATCAAGAATAAAATTATTTAGCCTTACATCGCCGGAGTGGGCGTACAGGAAGGTGGTAGTATCTTTTTCCTGGTCATAATTGTAGGCCCAATCTTTTAAAAGGGCAGTGCCGCCCTTCATATAGCAGGAGAATTTTTCTTTTGCACCTGTGTAATTGTAGGTTATGTCAGGATCGATAAAATGTACCTGCAGCGCGCTGAAACGGCTTATTTTTGGTGTTCCTTTTTTGTCCATCATGTAGAGCGAGTCGGCGGGGTTTGGATGGCAATCCATTTGCCATTTGATATTGTGCACAATAATGTCATTGCAATCGAGGGACTTGTTTGATAACAGAGCTTTCCAGTCCATTCCGTAGGCTTCCAGTAAGGGTATGAATGCCGTGCTGAGAGTGGGAGGGGTATGCCTGTGCTGCTGCTTCAGCACCGCTACTTGTTGCATATCGGGCCAGAGTTTCAGGTCCGAAACGGTAATAGTATGCTTATAAAAACTCACATCAACATCTGTGAAGGACATGGAATAAACACTGTCTGTTGAGCGCTGTATCATTTGCGGTAAACGGGCCATAATAATTTGTTTATAGTGGCGCGACAGCCAAAACCCATAAGAGAAGGCAGCTATGATAATAATGGCTATAAGGGAAAGAACAATGCTTACTGCCTTATTTTTTTTTATGGTCTTTCGTAAACTCATTGTGTTCTTATTGCGCTTTGAGGCCTTTGGTCACTATACTATTCTATTTGGGCAGCTATGGTTCGACCGAGGCTACATTAGGCGAATCAGTTTTTATAGAGAGGTAAAAAATACCTATCCCCCTGAGGGAAGACCCGATGCAAAAAGTGATAGACAAACAAGGATACCTTGCAGTCTTAAAACAAAGACCAAAGGGTAGGTCATTTACACATCTCCGCGCCTTATTATCCCTAAGAGGAGCGCTATGACGGCTATTACCAATAATATATGGATAAGTCCGCCAACATTCCATACAAAGGCCCCTAATACCCAGCCTATAACAAGAATTACCGCTATCAAATACAATATAGATCTCATAAAGGAAGCGGTGCAAGTATTGTACCAATAGTTTTTGTTGCTTGTATCTCCGCCTGGTAGTGGCTTTCAGAGCCTGTCTATCCGAAAGCTCCCCAGGAAAATAATGGCATTTCATAGGGAAGTGGGGAATTATTGCCCCAGATGCCCGCATGAGGGCTATCCATAAGTTGCGGGGATGTAAATGGCTGTTCTTCAAAAAATCACTCATTTTTATTAAGTTATTGATGGTCAATTAAAATGCGGCAATTAGTTGCCGGATCTTGCCGCTTTTGGCCGCCTGCGCAGGGCTCGTCATGGTAATTGGTAGTTGGTCATTGGGTGCCCCAGGGATGGTTGGGACGAGATGCTTGTTTTGCCTGATGGCAGGAGTTTTGAAAAAAAATCATGTTTTGATATAAGTTATTGATGATCAATAAAAAAAGCGGCAATGCGAGGCGGTTCTTTGCCGCTTTTGGCCGCTTTTTGGCCACCTGCGGCAAGGTGATACTAATTGAGCATCAGGCATGGACGCTAATAGTAAACTCCCTGGTGGTTTCACGAAGGTGCACACTAAACCCATCTTTCCGCAACAAATGCAGAACGCCATCGGAAAGGCCCATGAACTTGCAGGAAAAAGAACCTTTCTCTGCCTCCTCCTTCATCTTTGCAATTACCTCATCATACTGTTTTTTTGATGCTGCCACAGCCAGATCTTTAATATCCATAGAAATCATATTGCTCTCTCCCCTTCCCTCTGCGACGAGGGGATATATATCCCGGGAGATAAGGGATATTTTTAAAACGCTACAGACAATATTGTCTGCGATATAAAGTTGCGAAGTGTTCGCAAGGTGTAAAAAAAATGCCCGCATGATGCGGAACGTGGTTCCGTATGATGCGGAACAGCGTTCCGCATGATGGGGAAAAGTTTTGAGGTTTGATGCGGGTTTGGGCTGTTTTTGACCTCTCAGCGCAGCATGCCAAAATTTGCTCGATATAAAACGGCTACCTGTAGATAGGCAACCGCTAAAACATTTGAAGAAAAGTGTGTATTGTACCCATTATTGGTTTGGTGTGGAAAAACGTGTAGCCATAGAATAAGGCAACACCGTGGTTTGATACCGTATGGTATTTAAAGGCGTAAAGGAATTTGGCCCAAATTTATAAATGCTATACCAGCCTGCACGGCCTCCACATGCTGTAGCGTGGTGTGGGGGCGGCCCCTTGATATCTGAATTGGTGCTGTTAATGAACACGAACCCATCTCTGTCATCTACCGCCAATTGATGGGGCCGGGCAAAATCGCCATATATTACCTGAACTACCTTGTACGTATTATAGTTGATGACATAGACGGAGCCCGATGCCCCCGTACCAGGGTAAGTAGTCGCATCCTCTAAACAGTAAACAAATAAATATGGGGTTGCGGGGTTATAGGACATATCTCCTTCCTGGGGAAATATACCTACCGGGATGGTGGCGATAAGTGTATCGGTATGGGCATCCATAACGCGCACTTCATTACTGTTCTCGCAAGTGACGAAATATTTAGAGTAGTCTGGCGACATTTTGATCCAATGCGGGTCTTCTGAAATTCCGGGAGGATAAGTAATTGATGGCTTGCCATCCAAGGTAATGATCTTGACAGGGTTCGGCTGAGGAATGATATTGAGGGCTGTTCTTGAGAACCTGTATATCGTATTCCCATATTCAGCTGCGATAAACAAGGTATCGAAGGCATAGTTGCCGGCGATGCCATGCGGATAAACAAAGTCGCTGAGACCAAAATGAAATTCACTTTGGAGTGGGTTGGCATCAAGAGAAACGAAAGCGCCAGAGGGATAGACCTGCCAATTAGTAACAGCAAGTGCCGTATCGGCCGCAGGTGATGTGACAATATTACCCCATGAGCCGCCACCACCTCCAGGCAAGAAGCTGCCTATATTCACAGTGGCCACTACTTTATCTGTCCTGGTGTCTATTTTTTGTATGTAGTCTGAGGAGTAATAGCACACATAAGCACTCATACCATCGATGGACACGGCAATACTATGTGGTGCGTCTATCCGTGTAGAGTCCGGGCCTACAGATATGTAGCGCATGATGAGGCCGCTTTTCGCATCTATCACAGATACCAGATCGCAACCCTGCTCTGCAAGATATATCTTTTGTCTTGTATCGGGATCGGACGCAAAGGCGACATTCCCATTCTTGTCAGGGGCGCCATTTTGTATCCAATTGAACAAGGTCATATATTCATCCCTGCTAAGCGTGGGCACAGGCTTGGTAGGGTCTATTGTGGGTGGTTGTGCAGGTGGAATGACAAGTCCCAAAGTGGAATCTGTATTTACTCTGTATAGCAATAAGCTGTATTTGGTGCAATATGGTATAACTACCGAGCCGGATATAGAACCTTGAAAAAGATGTTCCCAGCTATCTAACAAGAGGTTGGCCGATAATGAATATGATGCAGCATTGTGGCAGCCTGTGGTGGCGCATTTATTGATAATGATATTGGCAATTGCGGGAGGAAAATCCCCGTCCGGGGTGACAGCATCGTTCTGAGACTTTGGCCTGCAGGAGCTGATCGTATAAACGCCTAAAATGACAAGGAGGCTTAAGGATAGGAAACCCTTAATACGGAAGATCTTTATCTTTTCGAGGGATAGACTCACATTTAAATAATATTAAATAAATGTACGAAAAAAAACAAAGGCATTATCTAAATAGACGTAAAAAAAGAGTGTGAAGGCTGGAGATATGGCGGGTGCTTGAATGTTCTTTCCGTTCGTCTTGTATGGGTGCCTGATATTTGTTTTGCATTGGGTATCTTTTGAAGCAAAGCAGAGAAGGATCTTAGAAGCTGACAAATCAGATCCGTGTGATGGGAAAAAGTTTTGAGGTTTGATGCGGGTTTGAGTTGTTTTTAGGGGGTGTAAAAATTTGTCCGAATCGGAATTTTCAGGATCTTATCGACTTTTTTTTATTTTAGTGCTGGCTGGAATACTATACTTCGGGTACAAGTCCCCAACGAACAGAGCCATGCCTTAAAACGTGTAAAGTTGTTCGGAATCACGTAAGCAAGCTTCTTCACCTGATGTGTAAGGGTACTGCGAAAGCAGAGACCTAAGCAGGGTAATAGAAGATGTTATTGACAGAAAATTTCAATTTAGTCGAGATTTACGACGAAATGGCTTTCCTCTGTATGTTTGGGACAGACCACAGAACATTCCGAACAACAAGGATATATTTTGTATTATTTTTATACTGCTTTCCTTTTTACATAAGGATAATCGGGAATAACTTGCCAGAGAAAGTAATAAGAACAAAGCCCATGCGCAAACAAATATTTTTTCCGCACGTCGACGCAATTGTTAAACACTACATAAAACATTTCGGGGGGAAAATCGCTCCTATGGAAATCGAGGCGCTTAGGGAAATACTATACGAATATATTGAGCAACGCGTAGAAAAAACTTACGTGTATAATTCGGAAAAGATAGGTGCATCTTTCGTATATAGCATGATTGACACCTCAGATATAGCAAAAAAACTTTATATAAAATCTAGGTCAGATGGGGATTTAAAATTTAACGTTAAACAAGAACCAACAACAACTTGCGAAATGGAATTTGTTTTTGTTGGTGGCTTTATTAATTCAAGGGATGGAAATGAGTACGCATCTCAAGAGGAAGTGATACATCGAATGATAGAAGAAATACCAAGAGCCTTGCAAGCTATCGATGAAGGCAATGAGCCTAAGCAAAAACAAATCTATACATTAGCTTCACCTACTAATGAACTCGGATATATTACCGACAAATTCGTTGAGAGTCTAAATAAAAGCAATGCAACTGAACAAATCGGATTATTATATGCGGATTTTATATCGTCAGTGCTAAAAATAAATGCTAGAAACGAAAAAACTATTTGTGTATATTTTAGTGGAATATCAATGGGCTCGGGCTTTGCAATTGAAACAGCTCAATATCTAATCACTAATGGCATACTGACTCAATCTAATGAAAATAAAAAAGCGCCATTTTTACAATTGCGAATTAATCTACCAGCAGGGCAAAGCAGTATTTCCGAAAAAATAAAAAAGTGGCAAATTCCTATTGGCTATGTTTTGGAAATCGCTTATACGATGATAGCTAATTCTTATATGCGGTTTATTATGCATGCAGATTCAAAATTTATTAAGAGTAAAAATGCAATACTTGCAGAAAAAGGTATCTTAATTAATATGTCACCTCATCAAGCCAAGGTCAAAAAAAAAATTATTTCACGTGTATATAAGACTCTCATGACTGGGATACCAGTCCCCAATAATTTAAAAGTAACTGAAGTAATCGGAATTGTAGATCCACTTATGTATTCATTGAAGTTTAGAAAACTTGTAGAAAAAAAACGTAACAAATATTCAAGTAGAAGGAAATTGACTGGTGAATCTCTTGGTGAGAACATAGTATCTGACCCCAAAAATCCAAATAGAAGAACGTTTGGAATATTTACGAGCCATAATATTCCTTTTTTACGAAAAAGTGAATTTCAACGGCTAAAGAAAGCAGTAAAAATGTTTGAAGATTTGAAGAATAAAAAATAATAAAATGTTCCCGCAACGTAATAAATTAATAAAAAATCATCTAATGATTGGGTAAGTCAATTTTTGGGAAGTAGCATCATATCTTTATCTGGCTTTATAACATTAATAAACTTGCTAGCAAGCTGATTTTGCTTAGTTAAAAAAACTGCAAGTAATATCGCTATAATAGCTTCAAGAATTTGAACAATTAATGTGATTACGGCGATATTGAAATTAAAGTCTCTTAAATTGACGAATGATATATATACAAACGTTCCAAAAACTAAAATGTAAAAAGCAGACATAATTCTTTGAGATGTGATTGCAACGTTTGTAATTTTATTTTTACCCAAAATGCTTGAACTCCACATATCTTTAGCAACCCTGCTTTCCCAAAAAATTATTTCCTCTCCAATAAGGAAATTTATTTTCCTCTCGATGTAACTAATGTATGCAGATTTTACAAATACGTCTGTTTGGATGTTTATACTAAAAATTATTATTACAAGTTCTATTTGACTAATAACAATAGCCACTACTCCTATATTTGTATTTGATTTAATAAGATTTCCACTATTGTTCAACGATAAGTTAATGAAGAAACCAAGGAAAACTCCAATAGATGCTAAAAATGAAAAAAAACAATTTTGGACATTTTTAATCATGGCGGTTAATTCTACTCGAATGTTGTTATTTTCTCGCAATAGAATATCAAGCTTAACTTTGTCCGTATCGTCTATCACCATGCGAGCATCATCGTTCATAAAATATATTTAATACAATGTAAAGATATTGATTTTGATCAATCATCAAAATAGTCTGTTTAGCTAAAAACAAAAAGGCGGCATGGTTAGTGAAGGCTTTTCAATTCGTGAGCTTTTATGGTAAATACACAAAAAACTAAGGGTACTATAGATTGCGTAGCTTAACCTCTTGCTACGGAGCAACAAAATTGTTGTCTTAAATAGCAGTCCAATCGTATTATTGGCATCAAGTAATTTTTGTAGAAATCCCGACGATGAAGGGAGTGACACAACGATGCTTAATAGTAAGGTGAAGCTAGTGGTAAAAGAGTAATATACAAACGCCGATAGGTGCAGATAAAAAGGACGCTGGCTAGTGGTGCCACTCGCTTTTGAGGAGGCCGGTGATGATGATGTCTTCCAGCTTGCCGTTCTTTAGATGGCTTTGGCGTATGATGCCTTCTACTTTGCAGCCGAGGGCTTCGGCTACTTTTGCGCTGCGGGTGTTCTCGGGGATGAAGTGTATCTCTATCTTGTTCAGGCCGGCTTTCTGAAAGAGGAAATCGACGAAGCGCAGGAGGCAGGTGTGGATGATGCCTTTGCCTTCGTGCTCTTTGCTGATCCAGTAGCCCAACTGGGCTTTTTTGAGGCTGTGGTCCCAATGGTGCATACCGATGCCGCCTATGATGTGGCGGCGGTAAAAGATGCCGAGGGCTATACCTTCCTGGTTGTTGAGCTGCTGGAGTGATTGCTGCAGGAACTGGAGGGTATGCTCGGGTTTGGTGGTCTTATCTACCCAATTGAGCCAATGCCTGAGGTGCTGCCGCGAATTGTTGACAGCAAGGAACAGGTCGTTTGCATCGTCCAGGGTGTATGAACGCAAAAGGGTATCGTCGTCTATGAGTATGGAGACCATAGACCGTGAATATAATAATTTTAGTGTTTAAAATGACGGGTCTGAGTAATAACCATAGCAATATTGTTCTCTTTGCAAAACTGTATGCTGTCGTTATCGCGCACAGAGCCGCCGGGCTGTATGATGGCGCTGATACCTTCGGTATGCGCCAGTCGGACGCAATCGTCGAAGGGGAAGAAAGCATCTGAGGCCATTGCTGCGCCGTGTAAAGGGAAGCCAAATTGTTTGGCTTTATCGATAGCGAGGCGCAATGCGTCTATACGGCTGGTTTGCCCGCAGCCTTTGCCTATGAGTTGTTTGTTCTTTACAAGGGCTATGGCGTTAGACTTTAAGTGCTTACAAACGATGTTGGCAAATAAAAGGTCTTGTTTCTCGGCTTCGGTGGTAGGCTGCGCCCCGGATTCTATCCATTCGGCGAAATTCTTGTTGTCGGCGCCCTGCACGAGTATGCCGTTGAGGATGCGTTTGTATTCTTTGGTGGGGTAGAAGGTCTTTTTCTGTTGAAGTAGTATGCGGTTCTTCTTGCTTTTGAGGGTGGTAAGGGCCTCAGGGGAGTAGGATGGAGCTATGAGTATCTCGAAGAAAAGAGCATTTACTTTTTGGGCTGTTTCAGCATCGATAGGGCGATTGGCAATGAGCACGCCGCCAAAGGCACTTTCGGGGTCGCCTGCCAATGCGGCTTCCCATGCTTCGCCAATGTCGTTTCTCTCGGCTATGCCGCATACGTTGGTGTGCTTAATGATGGCAAATGCAGGGTCCTGAAACTCGGATATGATCTGGCAGGCAGCATCTACATCTACCAGGTTGTTGTAAGAAAGTTCTTTGCCGTTCAGTTTTTCAAAAAGGTCGTCGAGGTCGCCATAGAAGGCTGCCTGCTGGTGGGGGTTCTCGCCGTAGCGGAGGGGGTATTTGTTGCCGAAGGAGAGTTGAAAATTGGAGGCGTCTGCACTGTGGTTGAAATAGCCCGCAATGGCTACATCGTAGTGGGCACACTCCGTAAATGCGGCGGCAGCAAACTGCCTGCGGTCTGAAAGGGTGGTATTGCCATTTTGCTTTTCGAGTAGTTCCAGCAATTGGGGGTACTGGTGGCGTGATGCAACAATGCAGACATCTTTGAAATTCTTGCCAGCCGCACGTATGAGGGATACGCCGCCTATGTCTATCTTTTCGATGATGGTCTTTTCCTCGGTAGTTTGTTTTATTGTTTCCTCAAAGGGGTAAAGGTCAACTATCACGAGATCTAAAAGGGGTATCTCGTATTCTTTTACGTGTTTTTGGTCGTCCTCATAGTCACGCCTTGCCAGGATACCGCCAAATACTTTGGGGTGCAGGGTCTTTACACGTCCGCCGAGAATGGAGGGGTAGCCGGTAACTGTCTCAACCGCTGTGCAAGGGATGCCTAGCTGTTCGATAAATGTCTGTGTGCCACCCGTGGAGTAAAGGGCAACGCCCAATTCGTGCAGCTTGCGAACAATAGGCTCCAGCCCATCTTTGTAAAAAACAGATATCAATGCAGACTTAATGGTACGATCCATATGAGAACTTTTGGAGGCGCGAAGATACTAAGGTTTAAGAATATGCGCTAAGCTTACTCCAACACAAATGCCCTATCGTAGGTGGTGGTATGCAATGGTATGTTCTTTTCTTTGCATTTTTCATACCATTTGTCTATGAGGCGGCGGTTGTTGGTGTTGCCGAGAACGATGGTACGCGGCGAGAATACGTCCCTGATCTTTTGCGGCTTCATGCGCTTTGTGGGCCATTTTATTATTACATAGTCAACATGGAAACTGTCTTCCAGATATGCAGTGGAATCCAGCAACAATACTGTTCTATCGCCTATGAGGAATATGTCCCGGGCAGGTCTGTCTTTACCTTTCCAAGCCATCCAGCTTGTATGGGCGGGTTTGAGGGTATAAGCTTTTTTGTTTTCGGCAACGGAATCGCTGGTGTTGAGAATGCTGTAGTATTTGCCTTCTATGAGTTCGATGTGGTTTATCTTGTTGATGTTGTAGACTACGATGCGTTTTTGGTGGAGGGCTGTCCATTCGTCGGAGCAGAAGGAAAAGAGCAAAAGGCATGCTGTTGCCAAACCTGTGAAAAGTGCAGGTTTGATCTTCCTGAGAATAAAAGTGCTTATTCCTGCAAGACAAATGTAGAACAGGATAAGTTCTAAGCTGCTGAGGCGTAAATAATGGAATGATGCGGGGTTGAGGTCTTGCAGCCGATAAACGAGATCGTTGAAATAGATGATGAGCCATGCCGTAAGGATGCCAACGATCTTTGCCAGCGCCGGGACGAAAAACAAGGCGATGACCGCAATGCCTAATATTAACACGATGGTCATGAAAAGGAAGGCGGCAATATTGGCGAAGATGAAAAGGAGGGGGAACAAATGAAAATAGTAAATGATCATGGGCGCAACGAGCATCTCTGCAGCGATGCTTGCCGAGGCTGTGGACCACAGGGCTTTGGACATTTTATGGACAGGGGCGAGCAAATTGTAAACGGGCTTGTAAAAAAGTATGAGGGACAGAACCGCTATAAATGATAGCTGAAAACCCAATGAGTAAAGCCACATAGGCTGTGCAAGCAACAATATAACGGCGGTGGCAAATAGCTGGTTAAGGCTGTTGCTGTTCTTCTGCAAGGCAAAACCTATAGCCAATATAGAGAACATAATAGCCGCCCTGACGGCTGAAGGCGGCGCGCCTGCCATAAAAATGTAGAACCAAACCAAAGGCAATGCAATGATGTATTTTATCCATAAGTGTTTCTTGTTCCGGAGCCACCAAAGCAGAAAGCAAATGACGGAAAAGAAAATAGTGACATTGCCACCCGATATGGCTATGATATGCACAATGCCTGTCTCGGAATAGGCTACTAACAAATGCTCATCGAGGTTGGTAACATCGCCTAGTATCATGGCTTGTATAAGCCCTTTGGCTGTTGGGTCTGGTATATATTTTTCCAGTTGGGCCATGCACCAGTCGTGCGATGTTTCTATTATTGTTTTATCATGTCCGGAGGTTTTACCCCAGAGCTTTATTTTGTTTGGGGCGATAAATTGCTGGTAATAAAGGTTATTTCGGGCGCAATATGCGGAGTAGTCAAATTCGAAAGGATTGCCCTGGTTCTCAATGGGTTTCCATTTGTCGGGAACAATTATGGTATCTCCTTTGGCAAAGGGAAAGGATCTGTTGTATTTGTAAACATAAACAAACGCTTCGCCTGTGCTTGTCTTTATTTCATTGTCCAGTTGCGTGTACAATATCGTTACGGGCAGTTTCCATACTTTTTCTTTTTCGGCGGGATCGCCCGTGATCTTTGCAATGAAGGATGATCCCGTCTTCCCGTTTTTCTCATTGCCGAACCATGAGGGGTCGTTCCTTATGTCGTTGTACCAGCATAGCGACCAAGTACCTAGCAGGAGTATGATATTGAATAGCAGAAAACGGACGAAGCCAGAGTACCTATTGCTTGTTCGCAATAATTCTAATATCGTTAATGCTACAAATGAGATAAGGATAATAGTAAAGAAAAGATACGGTGCAGAAACTGCGAACATATCTCGGCTACTACAGGAATAAAACAGTATGCCCCCGATAACAGGGAGCAGGATGCGGAAGAATGGCGCAGTTTCCCAAAAATATGTTTTATGTAAAGGCCAGCGTTTCATGAAGGGCTGGCATCAAAATACAACTAATTTTGAAAGCAAGAAGTTTAAGGCAAAACTGCTTTATTAAGATCTTCCAATCTCTTTCTTGCAGACTGAACAAAGGTGCTACCGGGATAATCTATTATCAGTTTTTCGTAGAAATGTTTTGCCTGCTCGTGGTCGTGGAGGTATTTTTCATAGATCTCTGCTGTCTTGAACACGGCATCATCTCCTAAAACGTCCTTTCCATATTTTTCGTAAACTTCTTTCAGGTAGCTGAGCGCCTTATCATACTCCCTGTGTTTCTCCGCGATCTTTGCACGGAGCATGAGTATATCATCATCCAAAGGGTCCTTGGGAAATGCAGTATTGATACTGTCTAGCAAGGCCAGTGCCTCTTTGTCTTTATTCTGGAACAATAGGAGGTCGGCATATGCAAAACGTCTCAGTGGAACAAAATTACTATCGGGCGGGGTGTTCTCCGTTATCAATACAGACAGATACAAGGCATCGTTGGCAATAAGTTCTGAAGTGGAGGCTTTTAAAACAGACAATTGTGTTTGGGCCCAATTAAAATCGCCAACATAATAGGCAACTTTAGCATTGCGGAAACGGGCTTCTTCTCCAAGGGCATCCATTTTAAATTCTTTGTCCACCTGGCTGTAAAGAAGGGAAGCTTCCCATACCTTATCTATAAGGATATTATAGTCGCCCAGTTGCAAAGCACATTTGCCGAGAAATTCATGCGAGGCATTTGGTTGCTTTACGCTGGTCTTTAAAATACTTATAGCTTTTCGCGGGTCGTCTGCATATTGGGCCTCTACCATAGCATAATCGCTGGCTGTCTGGGTGGCGTAGTATTGCGGGAACTCGACCAGGAATGTATCATAGGCCCTAAGGAGCCTGTCCACTTCTTCCTTTTTGAAGAAAGGATCGCTTTGCAATTTGAGCAAAGAAGTATTCAACATCTCGGAGCTGGCTATTATATAATATGGCTGGTCTTTGCCTTTAGCTTCCACTTCTTCGTAAGACTTTAAGGCAACATCGTATTGCTTTTCTCTAACAGCAGCCCGGGCAAAATCCAGCAACCTTTGACCTTTGGCATTGCTGCGGTCTTCCAGCGCTTCCATCTGTATCAATGCCCCATCCCAGTCATTCTTCTGCGTATAGAGCCATGTAAGCAGTTCTACATAATAAATAACATCCGGCTGCTGGTTTATTTTTTTGATCAGCGCCTTCTGCGTTTGTTGCAATTTTTGTGGGTCATTGCCCAGTATCTCCAGCATCACGCCCTTCGTGCTTTCCATGTTCAGGTATTGCATCGGCCCCATGTCCAGCAATGTAGTGATCGCTTTCTCAATATTGTTGTTCTTGGCATAGAGTTTTGCCATAGGGATATTGTAAATGAAAGTGCCCCCAAGCAATGTCTTGGCCCGTTCATATACGCTGAGTGCGTATAGGTCTTGTCCTGCGGCTATAAAGGAGTTTACCAATTGCTGCGTGAGCATATCATCGCCATTCACCATTTGAAGGGCGGTATTAAATTCTTCCTCGGCTTTTTTATTTTTTCCGGATGCTGCCATGATACGGCCCATATCAATATCCAGCATAGGGTTGCCGGGCTGCATCTTTTGCCGTTCATTCACAAGTTTCTCGGCTTCTTTATATTTTTTGGCAGAAAGTAGCACGTTGAGGTATTCGCTATAAACATCTACACCAGGTTTAGTACTTTCTATCGACTTGTAGATCTCTATAGCTTCATCATACTTATGCTCAGACACATCTCTCCGGGCTTCTTCCAGTGGGTCGGCCTGGGCATATGCCACCGAACAACTCAAAAGCAGGCAAATGGCACTCATTAGCGCCCTGCATCTTTTCAATATCTCCCTTTTCTTCTTCATCTTCACGTTATTCTGGTACGGTCATTTTTTTTTATTTGCTTCCTGTGCCAACATAAATCTATTACCCTCGAAAACATAATCCTTGTATTTCCCATCAAAAGAACCATCGTTCTTTACAATGGGTATGGATAGTTTTTTCCTGTTGTTGCTAAGGATAATATCCGGCACGGTCTTAGGTTGTTGATAAGACACAAGATCGTATTTATATTCTAAAAAGGCAGTGGAATCGTTTTTGCTGTTATAGAAAAAAGACTCTGGCGCAAAAGACTCCTCTCCGAAACGGGCTTCTATTACATTGGCCGTTACCATTTTGAAACGCCCCGTAAGGGAGTAATCGTCTTCGTAAAATAAAAGGTACACATTCTTTCCGCCCCTGTGTATGGTCCTTATACTGAAAGGGGCAACGCCATCTTTGAATTGTATGGAATGTATGCCTGTGCTCGTTTTATAGAAAAGGACACCGCTACGGTAATGCAGACCCTGGTAACTGTAAACTTCCCAACTGAATAAATTGCACATATGGTCGTCTGAGACACTGAAATCAACGCCTTGGTATATCAGCCTGTTCACATCATCTACGATAGTCGGGTTGCGCTCACCCTGGTAGCTGAGAAAATAATAGAATTTCCTGTCTGCTGCATGTAATGAATCCATGTTGTCCTGATTGGTACTATTCTGAAGGCGTTTTACTTCCATCAGGTCAGACATCAGTTCTTCCTCAATATTGTCCTCGAAACAGCCTTGCGCCAAAACGGGAGCACAGTACCCAAGTGCGATAAAGAACAACACAATTATTTTAGCTTTTATTTTCTGCATTTCAGATGCCTTTACTTTGTTTTTTGAACACGTACATTTCCCCATTGAATACATACACCCAATATTTATTGGCCAAGCGACCGTCTGCCGATACCACAGGGATAAACAGTTCTTTTTTGTCTGCGCTGAAATGTATAACACTGACAAAAGAATTGACCGGGTCGTAAGATATGTTGTACACCAAATCGATGTAGTTGGTGATCAATTTCTTTGTTTTGAAAAATGATAGGTTCTTTAGTTCCCCATTCTCTATGGTATATGCTTTTATGCCAGTGGCCTTCTCATTTTTTGAGGCTACTGTACAATCTGTGACCAAATAGACCACTTTCCCATCGCTTGTATGCACTGTATTTATTTCTGTAACATAGGCACCGGGGTCAGGGGTTTTTGTAGTGTCGGAAATATCGTTCAGTATCTTCACGCCTGCACCATTCCCTCTGCTATATTGCGCGACAGCATTAAAATAGTGCATGGTATTGCCTGTCCAGGTATCCCACGCGTAGAGCTTTAGTTTGTTGTCGTCAGACGCCATACTTATCAGCCCCAAGGCTTCCGAACGCGGGAAACGAGCAGTCAAATTATCTGCGTTGCCACCAAAATTTATTACATATCCCATAAGCTTTCGGTTCAGGTCAATAAGCGAATCAGACTCTTCCGGTGCATATTTTGTTGCAGACGCCCAGTAGCTGATCCGTTTTAAATACCAGGCCATAGTACTATCTGCGTTCACGCTATTGGACCCAATATTTTGCGCAAAGGCGGGTTGCATACCCATTAAACACAAAATAAACAAAGCAATTACCCTTGGCATTTTACGCTGATCTTGAATTTAATTTCTCAAAGGCTTTCCGCTTTGCAATATGCTTTGCAGGCGCTCCAGCGTTTTGCGTTGCCCGCATAAACTCAGGAATGCTTCCCGTTCCAGGTCCAGCAAATATTGTTCGCTCACATATCCTTCCTGTGTCAGGTCGCCGCCGCACATCACATAGGCCAGTTTCTCTGCTATGAATTTATCATAGTCGGATATATACTTGCCGCGCCACATAGCATGTACACCGGAGAGCAAGCCCCCAAGTCCGCCGCGCCCTTGCACTTTTATATTCCTGCGTGGCATGGGTTGTGTATATCCACTTTCATGCAATAGCAATACTTTGCGTTTTGCATCACCGATGCGTCTGTCGGGGTTAACAGATATACTATCGAAGCCCGGCCTTAAAATGAAATTATCAAAAGCCTCGTGTGCCGATGTGGAAACTTTTGCTGTACCGACATTTATAAATAATTGCTGCAGATAGTTCACTTCCACATCCTCTTTTATATTCCGTTCTGCTGCACGCAGGACCATTTCTTTTGTTCCGCCGCCGCCGGGTATCAGGCCTACCCCTACTTCCACCAGCCCGATGTACGATTCTGCTGCTGCCTGCACAGCGTCTGCATGTAAGCACATCTCACATCCACCGCCCAGGGTCATGCCATGCGGCGCAACCACCACAGGGATGCTACTATACCGCAGGCGCATCGTAGTGGCCTGGAACTGGCGGATGGCAAAGTCGAGTTCATCATATTCCTGCTCTGCTGCGAACATGAATATCAATCCCACATTTGCTCCCGCACTAAAATTATCCCCACTGTTCGCTACCACCAGTCCTTTATATCTTTCCTCGGCTATAGCTACGCTCTTCATCACGCCATCCAGCACCTCGCCGCCTATGCTGTTCATTTTGGTGTTCCAGCGCAGCGCCACCACATCATCGCCGATGTCATGCAATTTACAGGCACTATTCTGCCAAACTACTTTTTCATCCAGGTGCTCCAATATTATCAGAGAACCTGTGCCGGGTATGGCTTTATACGTTTGTGTGGGTATGTCGTAATATTTCCGTTGCCCGTTCTCCGTTTTGTAAAAAGAAGTGAAGCCTTTATCCAGCATTTGCTGTACCCAGGGGGCTGCAACATAGCCCCCAGCCTTCATTTGCTCCAGCGTCTTGGCTAGGCCAAGTATATCCCAACTTTCAAATGCACCTATTTCCCATCCGAAACCTGCTTTCAGGGCATTGTCTATTTTATAAAGTTCGTCGGATATTTCCGGTATGCGATGCGAAACATAGGCAAACAAGAGGTGATGGAATATGCGATAGAACTCCCCGGCTTTGTCTTGCCCTGCATACAATACTTTCAGTCGCGCAGCAAGGTCATCTATGGGTTTGGCGGCCTCAATAGTAGCAAATTTTGTTTTTTGCTTTGGTCCGTATTCCATTGTGCCGAGGTCCAGCGTCAATATCTCCGACTTATCTTTTTCGCCTTTTACTTTTTTGTAAAAGCCTTGTCCTGTTTTATCACCCAGCCACTTGTTCCCGATCATTTTTTCGAGAAATGCGGGGAGTTTAAAGATCTCTATAGCTTCATCGTTGGGCGCGTTCTGAGGCAACGCTTTTGCCACATGCACAAGCGTATCCAATCCCACCACATCACCCGTGCGGAATGTTGCCGACTTCGGCCTGCCCAAAATGGTGCCTGTGAGCGAATCGACCTCACCCACATTCAGCCCCAATTTCTGCATAGCATTGAAAACAGCCATGAACCCGAACACGCCTACACGGTTGGCTATGAATGCAGGGGTATCCTTGCACAATACCGTTGTTTTGCCCAGGAAGCGGTCACCATAGTCCATAAGGAAATCTATCACTTCCTTTTTCGTATCGGGGGCCGGTATTATCTCCAGCAAACGGAGATAGCGCGGAGGATTGAAAAAGTGCGAGCCACAAAAATGCTGCTTGAAATCATCGCTTCTCCCCTCGCTCATCAGGTGTATAGGTATGCCCGATGTATTAGTGGTAATAAGTGAACCGGGCCTGCGGTATTTCTCTATCTGATCAAATACTTTTTGTTTTATGCCCAGTCGTTCCACCACCACTTCTATTACCCAATCACAATCGGCTATCTCTTTCAGGTCGTCTTCTGTGTTGCCTGTTCGTATCAGGTCCGCGACCTTTTTGGTATAGACAGCCGAAGGTTTGCCCTTCAGTGTGGCCTGCAAGGCATCGTTCACAATACGGTTGCGTACCTGTTTATTATCAATGCCCAGGCCTTTTGCTTTCTCCCCCTCGTTTGGTTCGGAAGGCACAATATCCAGCAAAAGTACCTGCACGCCAATGCCTGCAAAATGACACGCAATCCTTGAGCCCATTACTCCGCTTCCCACAACTGCTACTTTACGGATAGCCCTGTTCATGAATTGATCTTTTAGACCTCACAATTTATTGAAAAAACAAATGGCTTATCCATTCGATGACAGATCTTAACAATACTGTGCCACTTCAATTAATTATAAATAAAATATTATATAATGGACTAAATTTACTAATTTAGGTCAGTATAGATACACTAGTATGCCGGACGCGTTCATCAGTGTATCCATAACCTAAAAACGGTGTGTATGAAAAAGGGTTTGTATATTTTACTGGTACTTATTGGACATTTTTATACCTATGCCCAGCCTAACTGCAACATAAATTATTTTACTGGCGTTGTCGCTTACTATGTTGATCTCGTCGGATGCAGGGTTGGGATAAACCAAGAATGCCTGTTTGCCGGCTACTTGCTTCTCCACACCCAGCGTCGTTGGGGTGCTGTTTATTGTCTGACCCCCACATGCATGGAATTGCGATACACCGCCGTCTGTCCCCAGCCAGATATTGCCATACTTATCTTCTGTTATGCGGAATACCCAATTATTCAAAA
>Ga0206910_1055_pt2 | contig 21273 bp, 21 predicted proteins | sample Alteio_BWOrgHeat_77_FD_152949 | JGI IMG/M metagenome (GOLD analysis project Ga0206910, IMG submission 152949) | Enriched cells from forest soil in Barre Woods Harvard Forest LTER site, Petersham, Massachusetts, United States -... | ecosystem: Environmental > Terrestrial > Soil > Temperate forest >... | reverse complement strand
TTTTAAGCTATCTGCGGCATGCATTTTAGCTGCAAAATCGTGTTTTCCAAAACTACTGTAGAATGAATGAAAAAAACTATTTTGCTCATCTTCACGAAGTTCGATATATTCCTGCAGCATACATTTTACTTTGGTGAGTTTAGTATCAGTTGATTGTGATTGTAGTGATGGTGGTTTTGGCATTTCATTTAAATCAAACAGCTTATTGATTGTAACGGCGCCATTGCTTAATAACCAGTCGTTAATCACATCTGGATCGGAAGTTGTTAGAGTTTCTGCATCGACCTCGATATTTATGGGTTGGCTAGCTAGTTCTTGTTCCTCATGATTCAAGAAACTTAACGCTATGCTTTTAGACTCTGGATCATTCCACAATCCACCACCTAATCGCATTGAGTTAATAAGATCTTTCTTAGTACTGATTCTGCCATTTATTAACACCGGCCTAATTTGATTTGACTCGTTAAAATTAGGATTTAAAATATCATACTCTGCCTTTATTAGAACCCTCGTATTCGTCTTACTCTGTCTAGCATCATTCAATAAAAGTTCTATTTGGTATCTCAACTCAGCAGGTTTGTTAGGAAGATGATAATCATGTTGTAATTCATTGGGAATAACGAAATTGCCAGTAACCTTCGCTACTTTTGTTCCAACCATCATAACAAACGGTAACCACGTACCTTTAGCGTAGCTATTTTTTCCAGTTGATTGATAGTAAGGTTGTCCTCCAATAATGACTATCTTCCTATCATTCATTTTTGAGGAGCGTCCAGCAAGGATAGCACATGGAACATCTTGAGAAGGTAAGCTGTGCATAACAACCCTCGATTAATAATGATAAATAATTAACCTTAGTTTATATATATTATAAGTGATAACAGAATGTCTGGGTTGTTTAAGATTTTATGCCCCAAGGCTGCCTCTAAATATACTAAAATATACAGTAAAAATAGATAGATACCTTATTAGCGTGTAACTTCTCACTCAGTTCGGGCAATCAGTGTACAGTTTGCGGTTGCGAGGAGCGCTTTTTGCAACGAACTATATTATGTATAATATGCTTATTATATGCTTATTTAATATTGCTGCTAACACTGTGACGTAGTCATGCTAATGACATACATTTATATCAAAAAAGTTTCTCGGTATTGTGAAAACACATCAACATAGTCGTGAGAGAAAAAATCATTCTACGCAGGAAATGATGATATGAATTGGAACTTAGGCTACTGCTGCTTAATTAACACCAGAAATAATTAAGCAAATCACATTACCTACTTTAATAGAATTTATAAGGAAAATTTATGGGCACAAAAAAATATTCACCTGCATGGCCGCATTCTGAATTACGAGAAATATTTCCAAATATTTTTTTCGTAATGGGAACCAATATCACGCATTATAATGGCGTTGATTTGCAGCATAGCCGTAACATGGTCATAATAAAAAATAACCATGAATTGTCGCTCATTAATACCGTGAGATTAACAGATAACGGACTTGCTGCACTGGATACGTTAGGACAAGTAAAAAATGTTATTCGAATTGGTGCATTCCATGGACGTGATGATGATTTTTATCTGGATAAATATAACGCGACATTGTGGTCAATAAAAGGCATGAATACTGAAAATGATGGAATGGCAAATAGGGAACTCCTTGCAAATGGAAACATGCCTTTTCCAGCTTGCTCATTTTTCCTGTTTGAAACATCTCAATTTCCTGAAGGTGTGCTGCATATCAATCAAGAAGGCGGCATCATTATTACTTGTGACAGCATCAAAAATTGGCTGTCATCTGATGAATTTTTTAGTGATGAAACAGCCAAATTATATGAAAAACAAGATTTTTTTGGATCAGCAAGCATTTCCAATATTTGGAAACAAGCCACGCAGGTTCAACGGGCTGATTTTAATCAATTACTCACACTTCCATTTCGACATTTGATCAGTGCCCACGGCGCTCCACTTTTGAATACAGCACATGAACAATTAAAGACTTCTATCATGAAAACGTTTATTGATTAGTTAAAATCTGAATCATCACCAAAGTGTGTCATCACATGCGCAACACACAAACAGGATAGGTGACAAGAGAGTTATTAAGAGGAATATTATATGAAAATTCATATTGTTAAATATCTTATATCATTATTCGTTTTTTCATCTATCTCATTTGGCAATGCAGCCTATGCTTTTGCCATGGATTCCAACGCTATCAATTATGTCCACACTGATACCAAAACAAAATTTTTCGATATGTGTAAAAATAAAATTATTGGTGCTACTGATGATGTTTGTAATTGTCTTGCAGAAAACACTGTCGCCAATATTGATGATAATGAATTGAAAAAATGTGATTCAACACAAAACTATTGTATCTCGAAAGTCATTGAAGCAGCCGCTACAAAAACTTTCACGCAAGACGGTATTACAGCTTGCGTGAAAAAAGTTGAAAAACCGAATAATAATGCAGGGTAATGAGTCGCTGGGAGAGAATTAATTTAATTATTCTATAAACGGCAGCCGCATATCGCACCGCGAATCAACTGCCGTTTCTAGTTATTCGTCATGTTTGTCTAATTTCGCTTTACGACGTGAATCACATCGTCCGGTAAATTCATGTTTTTCTGCTTTTACGCGCGCGCCAGCTCTAACATTTTACGTAAGCCTGGTACAAGATGCAAATAAATGGCTCTATGAAGATTTGAATGGGTAAATAGGCAGCGTAATCGGAGGCTCGTCGTTGCGAGGAGCGTTTTTTGCGACGCGGCAATCCAGGTTTTGCTTTTAACTACCTATGAACTATCAGGAGATTATCGTATGAAAAAACGACCTGCTATTTATATCATGACAAATAAGCGAAATGGCACATTGTATACGGGCGTGAAAATCACACTTATTGAAAAAATGAATCCTGAATGGAACGATTTGTATACGGAACTGATTTAAAGTCAAAGCCTGGATTGCCGCGTCGCAAAAAGCGCTCCTCGCAACGACGAACCTCCTGTTGCACTGCCTATTTACCCACTCAATTTCACATAGAGCCAAATAAACAAATAATGACTTGTTCTGGTAATCGGTATAACATAAGTGGATAGCAAGGAATACAGGCATAAAGACCGGACATGAATACATTCAGTAAATGCTTGATCATTGTAACCTTGATTTTATTTAGCAATACTGTTTTTGCTTTTGCCAGCAATATTCCCCGTCCATTTTCTGGTTATTCCTATCAAAACAAATCTTCTTACCAAAAAACTAGCTCTTCCCTGACAAATTATTTTTACCAAAAAAATTATTCTTGCCCAGGTCAATATTATTACGGTTACAATTTTGACTCGTCTACTTACGATTATCAGGTAGACACGACATGTGTGGATTTTTGCATAGATAAAGAACACACACTTCAGCAATGCATGCGTTCATGCTCTCAGAAATAATTACTTATATTATTGTATTCAAATACTTAAAAACCATTCGTTTCTTTATGGGTGTACTCTGCTCATGAATAAGGTAAAATCCTATCGTTATTCCAGGGGCAAATCATGTTTAGACCAGCTTCACTCTTTATTGGATTACGATACACTCGGGCTAAAAACCGAAACCAGTTCATTTCACTTATTTCACTGATCTCAGTTTTAGGAATTGCACTGGGAATTACGGTATTAATAACTGTGTTATCCGTCGTGAATGGATTTGATAGAGAAATCAAAAAGCAAATATTTGGTATGATTTCTCCCATCACCATTAATAGCTATGATGGACAAATTGACGATTGGAAAGAAATCGAATCTGCCATCAAACTGAGGCAAGATGTCACTGCAGCAGCACCTTTTGTCAGCGGCCAAGCCTTGTTGACAAATTCTGATTCCACTATGCCAGCCATGTTAATCGGTATTTTACCAAAACAAGAAAATGGCATATCTGCATTACCCGAAAAAATGACTCAAGGCAATCTCACACAATTGAATGCTGGTGAATTCAATATCGTGATAGGGAAAGAATTAGCAAAAAAATTAAATGTCACTGTTGGTGACTATATTACAGTTGCAACATTAAAAGGTTCTTTTTCAACGTCAAACATGACACCTCGTTTTAAAAAATTCAATGTGGTGGGCATATTTCGTGCGGGTGGCGGCGGTTTGGGTTTTGATTCCAAAATGGCATTCATTAATTTACAAGATGGGCAGCAATTCTTTTCATTGGGCTCATCCATCTCAGGCTTACATGTGAATGTTAACAACATTTATTCTGCACCCGCTATCTCACAGGCATTGCAAAACCAGTTACCGCCTTCTTTAATCGCATGGAATTGGACTAATCAATTAGGAGATTTTTTTGAAAACATCCGCACAACAAAAACCATGATGTTTTTAATTTTTGTGTTAATCATCGCCGTTGCTGCATTTAACCTCATTTGCACTATGGTCATGGTCGTAAAAAATAAAGAAAGAGACATCGCTATTTTACGCACTCTGGGCGCTACTCCTTCAATGATTTTAGCTATTTTTGTTGTGCAAGGCGTTTGCATTGCCTTTGTTGGTACGCTATTAGGCATTTTGGGCGGCGTTACATTGGCATATAACGTCACTGCTTTATCTAACTGGATACAGAATGCATTACACATAGAACTGATATCATCCAATGTATATTTTGTTAATTATCTTCCATCTGATTTACAATGGCATGATGTTTGGTTAATCAGTATTGTTGCATTGATACTAAGTTTAATAGCAACCCTCTATCCTGCATGGAATGCGTCCAGATTAGAACTGGTGGAGGCATTAAGCAGCGATTAATTTCTGCATTGGGCTTCACAAGCAAACAGCTAAAACAAGGATGAATAGACACAATGTATAAACATACTATTCAAGGAAGCACATATGAATTTCACGATCTAAAGACATTGCTCGCCAAAGCTACTCCCATTCGCTCAGGTGATCAATTAGCCGGTATTGCCGCTCTCTCATTGACAGAAATGTCAGCAGCACAATATGCGCTCGCCGATTTACCATTAAATACTTTTATCAATGATTATGTGATACCGCCAGAACAAGATGAAATTACACGCTTGATCATCTCTCAACATGATATACAAAAATTTAAATCCCTTTCACATTTTACAGTGGGTCAATTGCGTGATTTTTTACTTTCGCATGAATGTAACAGTTCTATATTAAACTCACTACGCTATGCATTAACACCTGAAATGATCGCTGCTGTTAGTAAGATCATGCGCAATCAGGATTTGATAGCCGTTGCAGCCAAATGCCGTGTCGTAACACGATTTCGCAATACGATAGGATTAACAAAGCGATTTTCAACGCGTTTACAGCCTAACGATCCCTGCGATGATCTTGCTGGAATTACAAGCAGCATCATAGAAGGTTTATTATATGGCTGTGGCGACGCAGTCATAGGCATCAATCCGGCAACAGATAATTTAAAGCAAATTGGCAAACTCTTATCATGGTTAGACCACATTCGTGTATCGTTAAACGCACCAATACAAACCTGTGTGCTTACCCATATTAGCAATACCATGATCTTAGCTAAACAAGGTATACCAATAGATTTATTTTTTCAATCCATAGGCGGAACCGAAGCGGTTAATAAAAGCTTTGGTATTAATTTGTCTTTATTGCATGAAGCGCATCAATTAGCACTATCATTGAATCGAGGCACAATAGGCAATAATTGCATGTATTTTGAAACAGGCCAAGGCAGCGCATTATCTGCAAATGCACATCATGGTGTTGATCAACAAACCATTGAAGCTCGCGCTTATGCCGTTGCGAGAGAATTTTCACCTTTGCTTGTCAATACTGTTGTGGGATTTATTGGTCCTGAATATTTATTTGATGGTAAACAAATCATACGTGCGGGATTGGAAGATCATTTTTGCGGTAAATTATTAGGCTTACCTATGGGCTGTGATGTTTGTTATACCAATCACAGTTATGCTGATCAAAATGATATGGACAATTTGCTAACCTTGCTTGCACTCGCGGGTTGTAACTTTGTGATGGCAGTGCCAGGAACAGAGGACATCATGTTAAATTATCAAAGCACTTCCTACCAAGATGCCTTGTATATCAGACATCTGCTGCATCACAAACCAAGCCCTGAATTTGAAGCTTGGCTTGAACATAATGGTATTTATAAAATGAATACCCTATCAAATTTACAAGCATTGCCATTTGAGCCTTTATTAATGGAAATACATGAATAACAAAATTGATAACTCTATTCAAAAATTCTTGGCGAGTCAGAATGATCGTCGTTGGGATTTTTCTCAACACACTCATGCACGATTAGGATTAGGGCATACTGGGTATCACTTGCCTGTATCTGCCTGGCTTGATTTGCAACAGGGCTTTGCACAGGCAAAAGATGCTGTTTTCAGTCGATTTGATGTAAATCAAATAGCATCAATTTGCAAAAAGTTGAACTTGAATAGCATGGAATTGCAATCACAAGCAAATGATGCTATGCAATTTTTACTGCGGCCGGATTTAGGCAGACTGCTATCCCGTGAAAGTGAAATTGTTTTATCAAATCAACTAAAACAACATGAAGAATATCTGCATCGTGATATTTTAATTGTGATTTCAGGCGGATTATCGCCTGTTGCAATACAAAAACAAATTCCATTTTTTTTAGGCTCATTGATTAAGAAAATTCACACTCGTCAATGGACACTCGCACCTATTATCATCAACCCGCGTGGACGTGTCGCATTGGGTGATCATATCAATGATTTGTTTAAATCACGCATTACTATTATGTTGATAGGAGAACGTCCTGGTTTAACTACACCTGATAGCATGGGAATTTATTTTACTTATAACGCCAAGTCTGGATGCACAGATGCGCAGCGTAATTGTATTTCGAATATTCACGAGCGTGGATTGCTGTATGATGAGGCTGCTGAGAAGCTAGTGCAGTTAATGAGCCAATCTTTTAGCTTGCGCATTAGCGGCTTTGAGTTAAAAGATGGTGCGCAGGGGATTACGTGATTTGTTTTTCTCTTAGAGTCTGTTATGAGCCCGGACTTTATCTACTAACTGTCCGGGCTTTGATTGTGATTTACTACTTACATGTTGTTGTATCCAACCCTACAGTAGAAAATGCTTTAGCAACAGCATCAACATCATATTTATAATCGCGTGCCGCCTTCATAACGCCACAAGCTGCATCATGGAATGAAGTTGTCGAAGTCCAATAATTTACATTAGCTTGAACCATCACATCGAATGCTTTTTTTGCATTCCAATCCGGTGTGTTCGCCAGTAAATAATAAACCCGATTAAAGATACCGCTGCTGTAGTGAACATCAAGGCGATCCTGATATTGACTGATATGATCAATGGAACACCTATTTCCTGGAGTACCACCTTTGCAATCCTTGCTAGGTTGATCCATATATCTCAGTGCTTCTCCTTCTGCTTTCATATCACCCAATCCAACAAGAAACTGGGTTTCACCAAAAGCATAATATTCAGCTGCTATACCAGCCATATCAGAAAATGATTCATTCAAGCCACCGGATTGAGAATAATAAGCTAGATTTGAATGCTGCTGAGTAAAGCCATGACAAATTTCATGTCCTACGGTATCCAACTGAGTAAAGGGATTAAACGTGTCACTGCCTACACTGTTGCCGAATACCACTTTTACTCCATCCCAATAGGCATTTACAATTGAATCATGAACAATCATAGGCAAGAGCATGGGTGAGCCATCATCATTCTTCAGCATTGGCATGTTATACCAATCCTTAAACAGTTTTCTTGTTACTTCGGCACCAAAAATTGCATCATTACTTGGCGACCAAGTTGTTAGCACTTGATCATGATTACCATTCCAATAAATATTATTATGTTCAGGATCAGTAGCGCTGCATGCAAATGCCATCACTTTGTTGCCATTACGTGCATCTTTGAGAACAACATTATCATTTTGCATATAACACATATTGTTGCTTGCATCTCGTTGTACGATGAAGCTTTCAGAATTGTCATTCAGATCATCAAATATTTTTTTACCTGTTTTGTGATTGCCGCCAAATCCGCCAGCTTTCACAATATCGTTGGTTTTAAGATTATTCCATTGCTGATAAACAGTGAAATCTTTAGCATCCAATATGAAAATCGGTTGCTCGGGAGCCGCACGTCCAACAGAGGGAACAAAGAAACTCACCTGGAATGCCCAATGAGCTTTATTATTTTTGTCTGTATAAACGATTAATTTACCTTCTTGCTTTTGAATGCCTGACTTTATAACAGTTTTCCCTTGATAAAGTGAAATAGCCTGTTCTATGGCACGATTAACCTGGCTGCCTTCAAAGACATAAGCCGGCGTGTTCTCCAAATCGTGTTTAATGTCTTGATAAACTATTCCATTCATAGACGCTTCTTGAGTTAATACCGCATTCAATGCTTTAGTTGAATGCCCTGCATTAGGAATGTGTACGACTGCATCGCTTCCCCATATTGGATAAACACGAAATGTTTGAGCTGTTCGCACATGTAAAGTTTGATTAAAATCTGTTGTACGGCTAGATTCATTTATTTGCGTCTCAGCAAAAGACACTTTTGACATCATCAAGAAGGAAGCCGGCTGTAAACTTAAATCGACAGGTGTTGCAGCAAATGAGGGAAGAGCAAAAAATAATGCGGTTAATCCTAAAAGGGATTTTTTTTCCATGTTAATTTCCTTATACACTTTATAAATGATAACATTTGTATTTTTTTCATCAAAAATTCTTGTATTCTTGTGTTATATTAAAAATCCTGATCCCAAACACAGAATACAGCAAAAGAGAAATATCATGATAAGGACACGCTTGCAACTCTCCAGTATTTTTTTCTTATTATTTTTTTTCTATCCCGTTTCAGCCATCGCTGATGCTTGCCAGAGTATTGCCAACACCATTAATGATGATATTTCAAAATATGGTGATGCACTTGCGAATGAACAACTTCCCTGGATGAAGTTAAGCTGGCTGCAAGAACAACTTGGATCAGCTGATACTAAGAATGCAACGAATGATTCAACGCAATATGAATGGCGATGTGGAAACAATATCAGCTCTCTCACCGTCAGTGCAGATTCTGCCGGAAATATACTCAATGTGAATGGGCAATATAATTCGGAAAACGGAAGCGGATTATTTGAAGCAAAACTGCCAGAACATAAATCTGATCAGGAATTTAATCAAATGATTGCTCAACTCGACACGAAAACGCCAACTCCAAACATACCATCTGCTGAAAATAATGCTACAGACAAATGCAACACTCTCATTCATCAAATTCGATCTGATCTTTCCAACTATTCAAACACCACCCAAAGTAAACAATGGATGAATTTGCTATGGTTGAAGCGGGAATTGGGACAAGCTCACACCATGGCAACATATGATTATGTTTATGAATGGGCTGATTATAGTTTATTTATCAGCGCAGATGGTTCACAAGCTGAATCAGGAACGCCGCCCAAAGGCATGCGGGCACACACTTATGCAGATGCCAGTGCTTTACTAGGACGGCCCAAAAAAACACTTTTTGAAAAATTGACTGTAAACACCTGGCAATGTCCAACAACTACTCATTCAACACTCTCCATGATTACAGCAAACAAAACCATACCACTCAGTATTTCCGGTAATGATTGTAATGAAGGAAAATGCAATACATTTTCCATGTCACTTTCTGATAGTGCATTAAAGCAAAAATTCACACAATATATACGCGAACAAAATCAAGTCAATGCTGCCATTCTGGCAGCCAAGCTCAGTAGTTATAATGCAAACTATAAAACCATGCTGCATACAAACGAAGAACTTGAAATAGATTCTTCTTTGCGAATTAAAAATTATTATTTGAATTTAAGTCAATGTCATCCAGGTATCTATCATTATGCTTTACCTGTATTAAATAACTTTCTTTATCACACTGCCGTTGTCAATCCACAAAAAGACGGGGCTTGCCTCGTGACAACTTCTTATGTCATCCCTCAAATAGGAAAAATGGAATTAAAATGTCATTATCAGCCGCAAAGCTTAAAATTTTTTACCAGTGCAGAATCAATTAATGCAATCACAAATCACTTACAGTCTGAAGAACAGCGCCCGAGTGAATTACAAAGAACTATTTCAAGAGAATGCAAGAGATATATAGATGGTGTGTTATAATACAATTATTGATGGAGATAAAATCATGGCAAAAAAAAATCATTCATCTCATCTTAATTCTCATAAAAATCAGTTAGATAAATCGAACGTAGTCAATAATGAACAATTGATCAATCATTTAAATAGAATAATAAATACACAAGATAAAATATATGAATCAAAATTTAATCTTGATGCATTTCTCCATATGGCTGCAGAGCAAATTCAACAATTAACACATGCCAACGGAATGACTATCGAACTTATTGAAGATAATCATTTTGTTTGCCGTGCTGCGACAGGCAGTATGACAAAGTATGCAGGTCGTCGTGAAGATAAAAATAATGGTTTATCTGGACTCTGCATCACTACACATCAAGTGTTTCGCTCTAATGATATTCACCATGATGCGCTCATACATTCTGAAGAGATTCATGAGATGGATGCACAATCAGTGGTCGTTGCACCACTTTTTCATGAAGGTAATTCTGTAGGCGTCATTAAAATGACATCGGATCACACCAATGCATTTAGTGATATCGATATTCAATCCATACGTGTGATGTCAGGTGTAATTAATTTTGCCATCACATTTCACACTATGTATGAACATACAAAAACATTAGAAAAAGAAAAAACGCACACACTCGATAATTTAAGAAAACTTGAAAGAAAATTCAAACATGCTTCTCAGCATGATGAGTTAACCGGATTGCCCAATCGTGCATTATTCAATGAATATCTGCATATTCATATGGCAAAAGCAAAACGTAAAAAACATTTGATCGTTTTAATGTATCTGGATATCGATCATTTTAAAAACGTGATTGAAACGATGGGACATGTTGTTGCTGACAAATTACTGAGGGCGTTCGCTAACCGATTTAAACAATGTACACGCTCGTCTGATATTGCCGCACGATTTGGCGGTGATGAATTCACATTATTAATTGATGATATGAAAGATATGAATGAAATCATCGTTATTGCAGATAAAATTCTGCAAGCAATACGCCAGCCTTTTCAGATAGATGATAAATCAATCAACATCACTGCCAGCATTGGTATTGCCTACATGAAAGATAAAGATATTAATGCTGATAATTTGATCAAACAAGCAGATCAAGCCTTATATGTATGTAAAAATTCGGGAAGAAATACTTTTTATATTTTTGATAATGAATTACTGCAAGAGCATACCATTAGTTAATCATGCGAGTTTGTACGCGCCAGCGTTAAAAACGATTGGAGCCTCGACTAAGCGCCACACTACGCGCTACATTTTGAGTGATAAGCCGTTTAGCCAATAAATCATCCAGATATTGCTCCATCGTACACATGCCTATATCACCATTCGTTTGCATGGTCATTAACATATGTGAAATTTTATCCTGACGAATTTGATGACGGATGGCACGAGTTGCTAATACAATTTCAAAAGCGGGTAATCTTCCACCCGATATTCTCTTTACTAATGTTTGACAGCAAATTCCTTGTATGGTTTCTGCAAGCAAATCCCGCACTCTGTTTTTCTCTTCGTGAGGAAATACATCTATGATGCGACTAACGGCTAAAGGAGCTGAGGTAGAATGTAATGTTGCCATGACAAGATGGCCTGTTTCAGCTGCTGTCAAAGCCAGACGTATCGTTTCAAGATCACGTAATTCTCCTATTAAAATGACATTGGGATCTTGACGTAATGATGCCCTGAGTGCCGCTGCAAATGCAGGTGTATCACGATTAACTTGCAATTGGTTAATTGCACTTTTTTTACTGGTATGAATATATTCAATGGGATCTTCTATCGTAATGACATTACACGATCGTATTGTGTTAATGTATTCAATCATGGCTGCCAACGTGGTGCTTTTACCGGATCCTGCAGGGCCTGTTACCAATATCAAACCATTGGCCAAAATTAATAATGATTTTAATATAGAAGGCAATCCCAAGTCTTCAAATGTGGGAACTTTTTTAGGAACGATTCTAAAAACAGCAGCTAAACCACGTAATTGATGATATACGCTGACACGAAAATGTCCGAGCTTCTCAAAAGAAATAGCAATTTCGAACTGTTTTTCCTTTTCTAATTCATCTTGTTGTTCTTTGCTTAAAAAACTATAAATAAGCTTTTTTGTCATTTCAGGCGAACAAACAGGGATATCTTTTAATGGAATCAAATCTCCATCCAGTCGTATTAAAGGCGACAGCTCTGGTAAAAGATGCAAGTCCGAAGCATGGCGGTCTATGCCTAATTTAAGTAAATCTGCCATCTCCATATATTTCTCCCGTATTGCTTCTTTTATGAATTGTTATTGGTTCTATTTCCCATCGCATAATATTATTTTATCATTCTTGGCTGTGCGCAGCAAAATCATGATTTTATTTATCTTTATTGATCTTTCTTGATCTTTCTTGATCTTTATTGACCTTGTTTTATATAATTCTCTTTAATTACAATGACTAACACAGTATCATCCCCAGTCATATAATATAACCTAGAATCACTTGTCATCACACAGCCAAACAAGCTTGTCAAATCAACTTTTTTTACTTTTACCATGGAGGCACAAGATGCTGCGTTTTCCCATCTTTAATTTCACCAGTATTGTTATGACTACTCTCTCGATGTTTGCACTGAATAATCCCGCCATGGCTGCATCGATTGATGAGACTAGCATCAACTGGAACAACCAGAATGAAAAATCCAAGCTTTTAGAAACTGCCCCTCATTGGAATGAAGATGCAATGAAATCTTTATTTCAAGCTTATCTCAACCCAGCTCAACACCAATTACCATCTCTCGCTAAAACGCAGGAATATAACGTGCAATTTATTAATGCGTTTTGGGGCCCTGTACATAATCCTTTTAATAAATACCCAAGACCAGCAAAAGCATTTGTCATTTTCGATCTGACACAAAAACAATCTCCCGGTTTTCCTGAATTTTATATGGCTCCAATGGCAAAAAATCTCACTGATGGAAATTATTACGTTTTCGATAAAAGCGAAACACATCCGTTACTCCTGAATGACTGGGTCGCCAAAATAAAAAATGAGAATGGCGTCCAATCTCCATTACGTTTCAATCTATGCATGGGTTATGGCAATACACCTTCCGATTCATGTGAAAATAAGGGATTTCGTGAAGAAGCATATGATATCAAATCAATCAATTTAAAATCACTTGAGTTACAATCCAAAAAAGACAGCGCTCATCGCGAAATCAATGAAAACTGGCAAGATAAAGTTGTTGGCGTAAAAAAACTCTCTCTTGCTTCAGCCAATGCGATAAAGGATACCAGTATTTCTTGGAATGATGAGGCTGCGAAAAATGCATTACTGAATACCGTTATTGCATGGCCCAATTATAAAGTCATTCAACAAAATTTTGAAAAAATCCGCGATATTCGTTACTTTAATGATCCACTAGTATCTAACTTTCAACGACGCATTTCCTGGTTATTTCCAGATGATGGCTGCTGGACAAGGGCAACTGCTGTTATCCGAGATTTATTCGGGCCATTCAATAACTTGAATAATGACATGCCGCGTCCTTCCAAAGTATTTGCGTTTGGAAATTTGTGCGCTAATACTGCTAATTCTCCTAATCATTTAGTCACCTGGTGGTATCATACCGCTCCTATTGTAAGAGATGCTGAAACCAATAAGACTTATGTATTGGATCCTTCTATCAACCCTTACAAGCCGATTACCATGGAACAATGGGCAGACGAAATTGCATCCAACTCCCGTGCTTGTGCCGACTCCCATAGCAGCTTTGACAAGTTCAATGTTTGTAATGGATATGGAACCGGCCCATACGATCAATGTAAATCAAGTTATCCCAATGAAACACATTCCATGCTCTTGCAGTCTTCTTATCAAGACTATGAGCGTGAACGGCAAGTTCAATTGGGCCGCGATGCCAATGCCGTATTAGGTGATTTGCCGCCCTGGTTAAATTAATGACAAAACCCGGGTTACAGCCCGGGTTTTTGAGGTTTACTGCATTGCCTTTGTTTTTAAGCCATTTTGTCTGATTATTCATATACTCGTAGCGTTTCATTTTTAATCATGCTCACCATTATTTCGCTTATATCCTAAGCGTTTCGGGTATATTAATCGATAATATTAAAAAAAGAGTCAGCATCTAGTTTAGTTCGATGTAAAATACCTCGGTTCCCTATACAGGATAGCAAAAGGAGGTATTGTTCGATGATGAACCAGCTGATTAGCCGGGCGCTAGCAAACGTCTCTGCTAAATTAATTACAATAATAATAATGACAACTATGCTGGCATGGATAACTCAGCCCAGTTTTGCTGCGGCCAAAAAACATACAATCAAATCCATGAAAACGACCAAAACAGCAAAAACAGCCAAGCTGACAAAAACAAACAAGGCGGCAAAAACAATCAAAGCCGCTAAATCACATAAAACCTTCAAGTCTGCGCAATCAACTAAAAAAACAAAAACAGGTAATCAGCGAACTGCACACAAAATCAAACATACTCAAACCAAGAAAAAGAAAACACTTACAACCAAACATGCTAATAAACAAAACAGTAAACCAGCTCATAAAAAAATTGCTGCCCAAAAAAAACATAGCGCCCGAGTCAATCAGGTAGCACATGCTTCATCACAAGCGGTTAATTCACATGCTATGGTGAATACGACCAATATTTCTCAATCACATCTACCAACGTATTCATTAAGTTCAATAGAAAATAACCTCGTCAGTTTCGTTCGTAAAACAGTGGAATCCATTCGCTATACTGCATACAAACTCGGTGGAACAAAATTTAATACATCAGAAGGGATTTATGTTGTTGATTGCTCGACTTATGTCGATCACATTATAAAATCAGTTTATCCGCGCGCTTATACCAGCTTAACTTCCTGGAGCGGCACAGCAAAACCCACTACTGATGATTATTATCAATACTTCACCAATTTGTCTGATAAATCCAGGCATTGGAATATGATTGATGATGTAGAACAACTACGTCCTGGCGATGTGCTTGTGTTTCGCAGTAAAAATCGATACGGCATTGAAACTGGTGGTCACGTTATGGTTGTGATGGATAAACCGGCGCAAGAAGGAAATACGTTTCTGGTGAGAGTGGCTGACTCCGCTTCTTCCGGACACAGTAAGGACACCCGGATGCCGCATGCATCAGGAATAGGTATTGGAACCATGCTGCTTAAAGTGAATCCTAAAACATTTCAACCTTATGCTTATGCATGGAAAGTGGGATCACGCTGGGAAAGTAATGTTAATTTTGCAATGGCAAGACCGGTCGGCTTGAGTTAATAACAGTCTTGCCGCTGCGAAAATTAATGCGGTAATGAATAACATATTACCAACAAACTCTATGTCCTTGATGCCAAACTCCGTTACGCCAAAATCCATTTGCCCATTTGCATCGCCCATAACCATTATTGTAGTAATAAGACTGACCGTAATAATAACGATTGTAGTTGTTATAGTAGTAATGACGGTGTCCATAATAACCATGATTATAACGATAACCGTTACCATTATAATAACGATAAGCTTGAGCATTACCCGATATTGCAGCAATACTAACTGCACATCCTAAGGCTAATGCCATTTTAAACAGTGTAGGTTTCACATTCATATTAGCTCCTCCTTTTTCATTATTTTTTCACTTTTAATAATCCATTTTCATTATTATATTAGGTATATTATACCTCGATAAGAATCCAAATGATTAAATGCTATAGATCAAAGAGTAATCAATGATCCAAATAAGGTAACATTTAATTTTTTATAAAAGGAATCAAGGTATAATAGATTAGTTATCAGGAAGCACTTCTCATGAATAAAGAAACCTCGCACAATGAAAATACTGTATTAAAAATATTTAATTACGTTGGCGGCACATTAATATTTCTAGGCATATCTTATTTCATTGTTAATCATTGGGAGTTCTTAAATAGTTTCACTAAAATATTTTCAACATTGGGAGCTGCCATCGCAGCATTCATAGTTGGTATGTTATTTCAAGTAGCAAAAAAATTTGATCCAGTCAGCGCTGCATTTTATATGATTGCAGGCTTGTTATTTCCTATAGGCTTACAGGTGACGCTCAATGTCGCCAATGTTTCTTGGGCGACTGATATTTCCAATGTATTTATATCCACATTATGCCTAGTTGTTTTCTTGACTGCACAACTATACGCACCACGCACCATTTTCCTTTTATTCACTATCCTATTTGCATCGTTGTTTTATATGAGCATACTGGATTTTATCGTACATAAATCCAATGTCATTTATTCTTATTTAGATAATTATGAAATGATAACACTTGGAATAGCCTATATTTGTCTGGGTTATTATCTGGATAAAAATTACAAACACATACTGACAGGCCCATTATATTTTTTTGGCGGATTATTTATTTTATCTGCAAGTTTTTCATTAGGCAGTAACCTGATTTCTGGTTCTGCCATACCACTGTGGGAAATCATTACTCCTATTTTGATTATTTTGATTTTTGCGTTATCTGTTCCATTAAGAAGTAAGTCTTTTTTGTATCTAGGCGCGATTTTTTTACTTCTCTATATTTGCGATATGTCCGGAAAATTTATCCGATTATTTGGCGACATGGGTTGGTCGCTCATACTGATTATTTTAGGATTATTACTCATGTTGATTGGTTATATGGTTATCTACATTCACAAAAAAATTAATAGAATTAAATTTGATTAATTCTTGTGTATGCAAACTCTCAGGGCCTCATCATTATTGCTCCTATCTACCTGATTTTAATACGCATAATTCCTCACTTCACCCCTCACTTAGAAATTTTATTAATAAAATCTTAAGATTACCCCGATTTCACCTAATACAGTCTTAAGCATGTCCTGATATGATGTGCTCATAATTTAAGCACAAACATAACCATGCAACCTAAACGAGAGGTGGTCATAATGAAGAAATTGTTAATTGTGTTTATCGCTCTAGTCACTACTCAAGTTACCGCACAAGCCGCTTTTGCCAATGGCAGCGCTAATATCAAAATCAAAATCAGCGGTGCAACCAGTGATAACCGATACTTCTTATGCTTACCCAATGTTGGCTGCCTAAGTATTTTAAGTGCTCATCGCGGCAAGGTTTTTCCAATCTATCGCCCAGTTCAAATGAGTGCCATGTTTGTGGTAGATGCAAACCATAGTTTTCAAATGTCTCCGCAAGGATTGCCAAGCTCTTGTAATGGCACAGTCGACACCAATAAAACCGTTACCATTTCAGGCAGCATTGCACCGGGTAGTAATGGAACCACACGCATCAGTCAATTACGCTGCGCAATAAGTTAATAATAAACAATAGCTAAACTCCTGATGAATCAAATTTATATTGCCCACGGGGTATGAAACCCCGCGAGCAACTTAAGGGGAGAGCTAGCGCCTCTCCCCTTAAGAAACCCCATTGCTAAGGTTCCCGCGGCAAGCCGCGGGGAATAAATTTAAATTAATTATCAGGAGTTTTCATTAAACCCGCAAACTTCGCACTCGCACATCTTCAATATCCAGTTCATTTAATAAATTATGAAAAATGGTATCGTGAATCGCACCTCTTCTTCTTAAAGCAATTAATGCATTTCTCTCAGCTGCTAATGCAGCAAGAGCTAATTTTTTATAAGAAAAATAATCCTCTGATAATAATGAATAAGGATTATCGCCAAGCTGCGTACGAATAATTTTAAGTTTACGCTCAACTTGATTTCGAAATTCAATATATACATGATCTGGAATTTTTTCTTTTATTTTTACTTCGTCGATTGCTTTTAATACTTCTTCCAAAGCTTGGACACGCGCAGCTGCTTCCTCATGCAATTTATTATCTTCACCATTCACGCTTAATAATTTTGCCAGCAGCGGGAATGTAATAGCAGGAATAACGAGTGTAGTGACAATAACAGTATAAGTAATAAAAGTAAGTAAATTTAAATTAGGAAAGGGAGCGCCTGATTGTAAATAACGCGGAATGGCTAATACTGCCGCAAGCGATACTATGCCTCGCATCCCTACCCAGCCTATTCCAAAAAGAAATTGCCAGGATGGCATGGGATCTTTGCGGGCAATGAATGAGAAAACCAGCCTCGGCAAATACGCGCTAGGGTATATCCAAATCATGCGGGTGAGGATGACAACAAAGCTCATCAATAATCCATAGATTGTCAAATCAAGATAGGAATACGATCCCAGGCTTTGTAATACGGTTGGTAGTTCAAAACCAATGAGAGTAAAAACAAAGCCATTTATGATGAACATCATAGTTTCCCAACTTGCTTTTGCATGAACGCGGGTATGCGATGATGAAACCTCTGGAAATTTAATACCGAAATAAATACCGCCAACAACCGTTGAAATGACACCAGAAAATCCAATATGTTCCGCCAATAAATAAGCGGCAAATGCCGTAATAATAGTAAAGGTGGTTTCCGCTTTGATATCTTCTAATCGTTGCACAATATTGACTGCAACCATGGCAATCACAAATCCTGTCGCTGCTCCGCCAATTGCCATGATGAAGAATTGACTAATGGCATGCATAAATGAAAACGTACCATAAAAAATAGCCGCTAAACTGAAGCGATATAAAATAAGTGCCGTTGCATCATTAACAAGGCTTTCACCTTCCAGCAACACAATGAATCGTCTGGGTACGCCCAGTTTTTTGACCAGAGTCGTTGCAGCAGAAGCATCAGTAGGAGAAACAATGGCCCCTAATAAAAAGGCTTCTGCCCAGGAAAATCCAGGCAAAAGAAATTTGGCTGTGCATGCAACAGTCACCATCGTAAATATCACTAACCCTAATGCAAGCTGGGCAATAGGTCTCAGGTTAAATTTAAAATCTCTCCATGAGGTAAAATAAGCAGCCGAGAATAAAATAGGCGGGAGAAAAAGGTCGAACACTACCATGGGTGGAACATGAATCACAGGTAATCCTGGTATTAAGCTTATGATACAACTACCGAAAAAAAGAAATACTTCTAACGGCAGCCGCAAGCGTGACGCTAATGGAACTGCAAAAATTGCAATGAGCAATATAAATAATGATGCTTCAATAAAATTCACGCCGCCTCCGTTCATGGAATGTTTTATTGACGTTTAACACATAGTGCAGTAAATTTGCACATATTAAAAAAAATGCTTATGTGAATTATGCAAATTCTAAATATCGCTGGCTACAAATTTATTCTATTAACTGAAATAGAAAATTTACGGACCTTCTTTCTGGATCAATGCCAAGCCCTTGAGCTGAAAGGCACGATTTTGCTTAGTCAGGAAGGAATGAATATCAGTCTTGCCGGAACGCCCTCTCAAATTCAATCCTTTCGCATGCTGTTACAAAATGATGCTCGATTCATGGATATTTCATTTCATGAATCTTATTCAGCAATTCAGCCTTTCCAGCGCTTAAAAGTGAAATTAAAAAAAGAAATCATTACATTGGGTCAACCCGATGCGAATCCTCTTACAGAAAGAGCACCTGCCATTTCTCCTGAAGAATTCAAACAATGGCTTGATGAAAAACGTGATATCACTATTCTTGATACGCGTAATGATTATGAAGTGCAATTTGGAACATTTACTCATGCAATCCATTTACACCTTGCTGGTTTCGGTGAACTGCCAAATGCTGTAAAAGAATTGGAACGCACAAAACCTATCGTCATGTTTTGCACGGGAGGAATACGGTGTGAAAAAGCAGCATTGCATATGTTAAATAATGGATTCACAAATATATATCAGCTAGACGGTGGAATATTAGGGTATTTTAGAAAAGTTGGCGGCGCTCATTATACAGGTGAATGTTTTGTATTTGATGAACGAATATCAGTAGACAGCAATTTATAGCGATTACAAAAATTATATTCATGTTTCGCCCGCCCTTAGCGACGGGCGCAAAAAACATATCTTTGTTAAAAAACATATACTTATGTAAAAAAATCCAGACACCGTATAAGTCGTTATATACTATATGTATCTAAAGGAGAATATGGATATGAGAACAGCCTTGTTAACACTATTTGGATGCCTGGCAATTGCATGCAGTGGATATGCACTAGCTGACTGTAGCGGCGGGAGCTGCGGCGATAGTGCTTGCAACCCGTACGAATCAAATTGTCAATGTACCGACCCTATTTGTAATTTACCTGCTTATTCCGATTGCATAAGCAGGGCCTATTGCTGCGAAGCATTTGGTAACATTGGCGCAAGATAATTGACGAACTCATATCATCCCGCATGTTAACGCGGGATGATACAAGCTACTTTTTGCCTCGATGCCCTATTTTTTCGCCAAAAAAGCCAACCCTATTATTTCTTCCTACTCAACCCAGCAATGAATCAAATCGATAAATCAATGCTAACGTATATTCAGCAGCATGCAATGATCCCACATGTATATCAGAATCAGAACTACCCTTTTTAACAGAACCATATTTCACATAATCTGCTTCACCGCGCAGGTTCCAGCAACCGACTAACACGCCTTCCAGGCCCAAACCAAGTTGATAGGCATTTTCAATGGAACCTAAATTTGGAAATTTGGTGCGAACAAAACCCAAGCGTAAAAAACCAAAGATGGCATTATCGAGACTCATCATGGGAACGACACTTAGACCATAATTGTAACTCATTTTGAGTATGGTATTTGCATCATCGTTATCAGTCGTCCGTATCGATTTTGAAGTTGCAAATCCTTCTAACGCCAGGAATAGTGATTCACTCCGCCATGCACCATATCCAACATAGAGTGCCGGCATTAACGCGTTATAAGTGAGATCAGAAGATCTTACATCGGCATAAGTGATACCAGGGCCCAAATAAAAGGAACCTGAAGCAAAGCCTGTGGATAAACTTACAACGAAAAGTATAATTACGGCTAATATTTTCTTTAACATGTCACTTCCTTATGATTATTTCAGTCTTTTTGAAACAGACTATAGTGTTTCAGAAAAATGTTTTGGGTTTTTTTATACTGTCCTGTTTTATTGCGACTAGCGTCCAGGGATGCATGACGCGGGAGGCACAGGGATGTGCCTCGGAG
>Ga0206910_1069_pt1 | contig 21433 bp, 19 predicted proteins | sample Alteio_BWOrgHeat_77_FD_152949 | JGI IMG/M metagenome (GOLD analysis project Ga0206910, IMG submission 152949) | Enriched cells from forest soil in Barre Woods Harvard Forest LTER site, Petersham, Massachusetts, United States -... | ecosystem: Environmental > Terrestrial > Soil > Temperate forest >... | reverse complement strand
TTTGAATAGTACATTGAAGCTCAAAGAGATGCTTTTCAGGAATGGGCTGAATTTGATAGCGAATTATATTTACCATGGAGAATACTGCAATGTTGTTTTCCTCTATCCATATCTTTTAATTTTAGCATTTTTCTTAGCCCTGACAAAACCTTATCTATTTCAATGCTAGGCGCACACAGAGGCAAAGGCTCCCCCACTGAACGTCTCGCTTCCCTCTAAATATTTGCTACGAATCAGTGCCCACGGATATAAAATTTAGCTGTCAAACAAATTTATTGGGTTGACATCCTGGGGCAATTGAGGATATACAGAGTCTAAATTTATTATGAGGTCATCTATGTCGAGTTATTCAAACTCATCCAATGATACGACGTTGATGTTTCAACTCAAAGGGGGGCTTTACCCTCTGACCGCCTTACAATTATTGGGCACCGATCTCTCGGCTTTTGAACAACAACTCAATGCCAAAATTAAGCAAGCCCCTAAATTTTTTCATAATGCTCCCCTTGTCATTGATCTACAAAAGCTCAATCAAGCAAGCGCCAGCATTGATTTTAAAAGACTTATCGATATTTTACTGAAAAAGAAATTGATCCCTGTTGGTGTAAAAGGCGGCCTACTCGAACAACAAAATGCCGCTGCCACTGCCGGCTTACCCATCTTGCAAGAAGGCAGCAGGGAATCTTCGAGAAATGAAACAACCCCTGAAAAATCTCCCATTATTAGTACATTACCCGAAACACCAGACAACGATACCCGTCATAATCATACGCGAGTCATCACCGAACCCGTCCGATCAGGACAGCAGATCTATGCGCGGGGAGGTGATTTAATTGTGCTCGCCGCCGTCAGCCATGGTTCAGAACTCTTGGCAGATGGGCATATCCATGTCTATGGGCCTTTAAGAGGGCGTGCCCTTGCAGGCGTGACTGGTGATAATACAGCGCATATATTTTGCCAAAGTCTGGAAGCAGAGCTTGTGTCTATCGCAGGGCAATATAAGATCAGTGAAGATATTGATCAAGCAATTTGGCGAGTAGCTGTCGATATTTCCATGGAAGGAAGCCGCTTGCATATTCGACCACTTTAGTATACATACAATGTACGAAGTACCCATTTGATATTAAGTTTGGAAGGTTTTCATGGTTAAGTCAGAATCAAAGATTATTGTTGTCACCTCTGGCAAGGGGGGAGTGGGTAAAACCACGACCAGCGCGGCTATCGGTGCAGAGTTGGCGCGCCGAGGCCATAAAACCGTTGTGGTAGATTTCGATATTGGGCTCAGAAATCTTGATCTGATTATGGGCTGCGAACGCCGAGTGATATTTGATTTTGTAAATGTCATCCAAAATGATGCGAATATTAACCAAGCATTGATTAAAGACAAACGTCAAGAAAACCTATTTGTACTTCCTGCTTCCCAGACTCGGGATAAAGATGCCCTCAACCAAGAAGGTGTTGAGCGGGTATTAACCGAACTAAAGAAGGATTTTGCCTTTATTGTGTGCGATTCTCCAGCCGGTATAGAACGCGGTGCTTTAATGGCACTCTATTTCGCAGACGAGGCAGTAGTCGTTACCAATCCTGAAGTTTCTTCAGTGCGCGATTCCGATCGAATTATTGGTGTATTAAACAGTCGCACCAAAAAAGCTGAACAAAATCAAGAAGTGAAAAAGCACTTACTCATCACCCGTTACTCTCAAAACCGAGTACAACGGGGCGAAATGTTAAGCGTCAATGATGTACAAGAAATTTTGGCTATTCCTTTACTGGGTGTCATCCCAGAATCGACGGCAGTCTTAAACGCCTCCAACCACGGTATTCCCGTCACATTAGGCACCCCAAGCGATGCTAAAATTGCTTATCAAAACGCCGTGGCAATGTTGCTTGGAGAAGAACCCTTAGATGCCTCTCAAAAGGGCTGGAAATCTAAGCTTTTAGGGGGATTACGCCTATTTAATAGGAGCCCAGCATGAGTATTTTTTCAAAAATTCTTGGACTTAGTCCCAATCGCAAATCTGCAAAAGTTGCTCGCGAAAGGCTGCAGATTGTCGTTTCCCATCAACGCATTGATGAGGGAGATAATGATTTTCTGCCACGTTTACGTCATGAGTTATTAACCGTGATCTGTAAATATGTAAAAGTAGATAAAGATCAAGTGAATGTACAATTACAACGTACCGGCAGTTGTTCTGTGCTTGAATTAAATATTACGGTGCCAACCGCACAAGAGTCTTCTCTAACAGCCAATAATATCAATGTTTATTAATGTCTAGTCTCTTATCCTAGCCAAAGCTTAACTATCTCCAGGCCTTTTGTTCGGTGTGCGGGCCTTCTTCTCCTTTTTGTAATACCGAGCTGTACCCTCCACCCCTCTTGTCATGCTACAGGCAGTTGTACAAAAAATATACAATTGCCTCACCCCTAGAATATTCGGGCCTATAAAAGATTTCCACCAGGTTATCCACAACTCTATCCCAACGTTTCGTGGATAACTTCTACTTCTGGCGACAAGCTCGGGATCTCAACCTTTAAGCGCTCCTCATCCTCATACCCTTCTAGCCAAACGAAGACGCTCTCTCATCGATTAAGACGCAGAACTAGGTCTCAAGTTTTTGGTAAAAGAGACAATGACCACTGTTTTGTCTATTCTTGGAGCGCTATAAAAATTTTTTTAGGCGAAAATGGCTTAAATATCCGTCAATTATGGTAAAATCACTGATAAAAACGAACACTTAAGGCGACTCATCATCCCCATGTCAAAAATTGTATATTCAGTTTCAGAGTTAAATCAAACAGCTCAAAGCTTATTAGAAAGCCATTTCTCGTCCATCTGGGTCGAAGGCGAAATCTCTAACCTGGTACGCCCTAGTTCGGGTCATCTATATTTTTCTCTTAAAGACGCCAAGGCCCAAATCCGCTGTGCTATGTTTCACCATCGACAGGCTTCCCTTAATTTTGAACCTCGCAATGGCCTGCTGGTCCAAGTACACGCCAAAGTCAGCCTTTATCTTGATAGGGGGGACTATCAATTAATTGCCGAACATTTGGAAATGGCAGGCAGTGGCCTTTTAAGAAAAGCTTATGAGGCCTTAGTACAGAAACTAACACTTGAAGGACTGTTCCAAGAACAATGGAAAAAGCCCCTCCCGCTATTGCCCCAACAAATTGGTGTGGTGACTTCTCCAACGGGGGCTGCGATCCGCGATATTTTAAGTGTATTAAAGCGCCGTTTTCCTAAGATCCCTATTACGGTGTATCCCACAAAGGTGCAAGGAAATGAAGCCGCTTTCGAAATCATAAAGGCACTTTCTCTTGCCAACCAACAGGCTATTGCAGATGTGCTCATTCTGGCAAGAGGAGGGGGCAGTTTAGAAGATCTGTGGCCATTTAACGAAGAGCGTGTTGCAAGAGCTATCTTTGAAAGTGCCATCCCCATTGTAACGGGCATTGGGCATGAAATTGATTTTACCATTGCCGATTTTGTCGCCGATCGGCGCGCGCCCACCCCCTCTGCTGCTGCAGAATTGGTGACGCCTCACCAACACGCATTTTTACAACAATTATCTGCATGTGAGACCCGTTTAACCAATGGCATCCTAAAAGATCTCCAACGACGTGCTCAGCACATTGATTGGCTTGCAAAACGCCTTCGGCACCCTGGCCACCATATTCAAAACCAATTACAAAGACTGAATATGCTCAAGCTCCGTTTAAAACGGGTAATCCACCAGCATCTCAAAGAAAAAGAAAGCGCACTTAAGCTTTCCCTGCGAGCACTGGAGACAGTAAGCCCCTTGGCAACGCTTAATCGAGGGTATGCGATTGTGTCTGCGGCACATAATAGCCACATCATACGGTCAATTCATGAAATTAAACAGGGAGACAAATTACAAATAAAGTTTAAGGACGGGGTGATTCAAGCGGAATGTTGTTAACCGTCTCTAACGCCTTTTTTTGAAAAAATTTTGCAGAAGTTCTGCACACACTGCTGCCATCACGCCTCCTTCGCAGCTTACCCGATGATTCAAGCGTTCATCTTGCAAGAGATTTAATACACTGCCTGCTGCCCCTGTTTTAGGATCAAAAGCGCCAAACACTAAACGTAATACCCGAGCATGAATCAAAGCACCCGCGCACATCGCACAAGGCTCAAGCGTTACATACAAAGTTGTATTCAATAAACGATAATTATTTAAATACTGTGCCCCCGTCCGTAACGCTAGAACTTCCGCATGGGCAGTTGGATCGCGCCCACTAATCGGCTGGTTCCAGCCCTCACCGATTATCTCATGGTTAAAAACTAAGACAGCACCGACCGGCACTTCACCTTGCGCATTTGCTTTTTTAGCCAAAGTGATTGCGCGTTGCATCCAATAATGATCTGCTTCCAGAACAGGCAATCCTAAAGACATCGAATGAATAAACTACTTTCTAAATGTTGAGCTCCCAACCCCCTGTGGGGATTGGGAGTCTACAATTTTATTTAAAGCGCACTTGAAGACGCATCCCTAGAATATCTAAATTGCGTTTCTGTGCATCATTAGCTGGATGAATTGAAGCACGAATATAATTGGCAGACAAACGAACTGTTTTATTAATAAACCAATTCAAGCCCACCGTGACGTTATGTTCAGAGCCTCCTCGAATATTCTTATCATTCAATTGAATGAAATCATATCGTGCCGCTAATTCAAGCGCACCGTATGAGGCCACTGGATTAATGGAACCAAAATTGCCATCGCGAACATTATAGGCGTGTGATTCCCCTGTTAATAAATAACGTGTTTGGATATTCCAACCATCAAATCTTAAAGTACCCAAACGATTGCCCACACTATGAACAAACACATTGGTATATTCGCCTTCTAACATGAAAGGACCTATTTGTCTTGCCGCTTCCACATTGAATAACCGCACATTATTGGCGCGAATAGACACATTTTGATTTGCCACATTGGTATAAGTGGTATTTAACAAAGAAGTCGTATTTCTTACACGGGCAGCCGGGTAAGCAGAAAACCCAACAATATTATTGACAGCCATCCCATTAATGGTACTGATAACTTCCCGATAGCCGCCGGAAATACCAAAATGCCAAACATCCCCTTCATCATGCAAAGGAGAGACTGTTAAACGTAGGGTCCCTTTCCAACGATCTCTAAGGCCTACAAAGACATCATTGCCATTCGCATTGTAATTAAGGCTCGGATCAGCCACATTCAGTGCTGTTTTGATATCCGCTTGCATTGCGCTCAAGGTGATAGCCCCATTCTCCCACCAGAAGTCAGTCATGATCCCTAAGCCATCTCCCGGATAGAAGGCCAATGAAGGTAAACTTCTTTCCAAGAAGGGGTTCCAAGACGTACTGTTGGAGTTGTCTAGACCAAACCAATTACCCGGCACACGTCCTACAAAGACTTGGTTATTATCCAAAAAGCCTGCATAAGATACCCAGGTATCCCCTAACAATACTGTATTCCCATTAAATCTGAGGGTCAGTGTGTATGCTAAAAATTCGCCCACACCCCCTTCAAAATAAGTCTCAATCGCCCGGATATTACCTCCGTTAGCAAAATCTGATTTTTTATTGCGGTAATTACTCATAAAAAGGGTTTCATCTAAACGGATTACCCCGCTTAGTTCAAACCAATAACGCGCATCATTGGGGTGAATATAGGAAAGTCCGCCCGTAGAACTGAGTTTCCATTCTTTGTGGTGGGGACTCTTTTCAGTCTTATGAAGGTGCGCGCTGCCCGTCAAAGAGCTGGGGCGACCTATTTTAACAACCTCATTGTTTTTATGTGTAACAAGGGGTTGTGTTGCTGCTTGCACATTGGCTACAAGACCAAAAGTCATTAAGCCACACGCTAATTTCTTTAATATCTTTACGTACATGTTCTGATTCTTCCTATTCATTAACCTTGCTTCTTCCCCACCCTTCTTATGAGACAATGCTCAGAAGGCGCCAATCCACACATCGCTTCTAGCCAGTACTATCATCTCTGAAACACAATAATTGTCAAGCTACAAATTATTACATACAATGAATGGGTATTCGCTAGAAAAGAAACGATTGTGCTTCATTTCAGTCGTCTCACTATACGGAGAGTAACATGCCCCTATCGCAAGGTCGACGATTATTTAATATCCCCGTGGCTATCTATTTAGTTATTTTACTAGGGCTGTTTTATATGTTTCATACAGAGTTATTTGTAACGGGCGTACGATTATATGTCTTGGCCGTCGACAACTCTCGCGCCGAACGTTTACTCGGTGACTATTACCAAAATAGTGCTTCTTTGAATAATGAACTGGCCCGAAACTTCTATGGCAGTGCTATGAAAAAATATAAAGAAGCCTTGCTGAATACTACGCTGCCTGCTAATAAAGTGGCGTGTATTAAATTTACGATTGGTCAACTTTACCAATGTGGTAAAGGCGTGCTCCCTTATCCCCTGGAAGCCAAACATTGGTACACAGAAGCCTTGGCAGCCGCTGAGGAGGCTGCAAAACAACACGAGCCTATTAACGAACAAATGCTGAAAAACCTTAACGAGGCGCTCGCAACGACCGAGCAATCGATTAAAATGGGTACCACCCCTCCCCCTTGTCCTTTGCAATCGGACGGGGATTTCCTCATTAACACTTTTCAAATGGATTAGAACCCGGTAAAATTATTAGTTTTCTAACTTTAATTGTTCAAAATACTTTTCATACACCGTCGCGGTGTTTCCCACCTCAGCTTGCAGCTTTCCTTTTTTCATTAAGCGAGCGCTAGGATAAAGCACCGGATGGGTGCTGATACTCTCCGGCAGTAACTTCAATGCAGCTTGGTTGGGTGTGGAAAAACCACTATCCAGACTGACTTGTTTGGCAATCTCCGGCCGTAAAATAAAATTGATAAAACGATGGGCATTTTCGACATGCAAGGCCCCTTTAGGAATCACTAAACAATCCAGAGAAATCACAAAACCTTCATCAGGATAGATAAGGTGAAGATTAGGGTTTTCTTGTTGGGCCAGATAAATATCACCATTCCAAGCCATGCCTAAGGTAATATCTTCATCTAAATAAATTGAACGCTGCGCATCCGTATTAAACAATTTAATATTACTCATCAAAGATTTGAGCTTTTCAAAGGCCTTTCTAATATTGTCAGGATTAGTATCATTCACCGGAAAACCTAAAACCATCAATGCGACTGAAAAGAGTTCTCGCGTATCATCTAATACCAATAATTGATTCTCATAACGTGAATCCCAGAGATCTTTCCAAGATTTTATACTATCAATTAGGTGATATTTTTTATTAATAGCAATACCGGTTGCATTCCATAAATAGGGAACACTATAAGAGTTTCCAACATCATATTCTTTATTTAAAAAATTAGGATCAATATTTTTAAGAGATTTAATTTTTGATTTGTCAATTTTTTGTAATAAATTCTGTTTAATCATGCGACTAATAAAATAAGTGGAGGGTATAGCAATGTCATAGCCTGCATAGGGATTAGCCTTTAATTTTGCATATAATATTTCATTGTTAATATAAGTAGAATGATTGATCCGAATACCGGTTTCCTTTTCAAATTGTTGAATAACATTTTCCGACAGATAGCCTGACCACGCATAAACATTTAATACATTTTCTTCTGCAAGAACGCTATTCACTGCCAAAAAGCATATAAACCATGCTAAATACTTTCTCATCGTTGTTTTTTCCATGTCAACAGTTGGTAAGTTAAAACAATAGCCAATGTTAACCCAAACATGATAGAGCATAAGGCATTAATTTCTGGCTTTATTCCCACTCGAACCATTGAAAATATTTTTAAAGGTAATACATCAAAATCAGGGCCTGTTACAAAAAAGCTGATGATCACATCATCCATTGAGAGCGTAAAGCTTAATAGCCAACCCGCAAGAATAGCCGGCAAAAGTAAGGGGATTAATATTTTTACAAAAATAGTCCCTTCTGTTGCCCCGAGATCTTTAGCAGCTTCAAAAATATTTTTATCTTGTCCCATTAAACGAGAATAAATGGTCACTGTAACAAAAGGTATACAAAATGTAATATGCGATAATAAAAGTGTCCAAAATCCCAAATCTATTTTTAAAGTCGAAAAAAGTATCAAAAGAGAAATACCGGTCACAATATCAGGCGATATGATTAATACAAAAATTAAACCATGTAACAATTTCTTTCCAAAAAACTTATAACGATATAAAGAAACCGCCGCCAAAGTGCCAATAGCAGTTGCACCGGTCGCCGCTAAAACGCCGACGATAAGAGAATGAAGGGCAACAACTTGTAGGTGAATGTTTTGCAGTAAGCTTTCATACCAGTGTAAAGTAAATCCATTCCACAATAAAGAATATGAAGAATCATTGAATGAATAGGCAATTAATACAAAAATAGGCGTATATAAAAATAAATAAATCGCCATCAGATAAGAAAGTTTACTAATGCGATTCATAACTTGGCTCTTGATACTGAATACGCTGTCGATAAATAAACAAAAGAATACCTATTAATAATGTTAATGCCACACTGATTGTCGCCCCCATCGGCCAATCACGTGCTGCTAAAAATTGATTCTGAATAATATTTCCTATTAATATTGTTTTAGCACCCCCCAATAAATCAGGAATGTAGAAAATAGTCATCGCGGGCAAAAAGACTAAAAGACAGCCTGCCAAAATTCCTGGTAAAGTCAAAGGTAGAATCACTTTAAAAAATACTTGATCCTTTCTGGCGCCTAAATCGCGCGCCGCATCAATCAGTCGAACATCTAATTTTTCAATGTTGGTGTATAAAGGTAAAATCATCAAGGGCAAAAGTGCATAGACCAAACCAATCAACGTGGCAGTATGCGTATACATCAACTGAAGGGGCTGCTTGATAATCCCTAAGGCCAATAACAATGTATTGAGAAGACCATGGGTTTTTAAGATGGCAACGATCGCATAACTTCTTATTAAAGAACTGGTCCAAAAGGGAATAATCACAAAGAGTAAGAGTATGCCTTTATGCCGGTTAGAGGAGCGTGCCACTAAATAACTGAAAGGATAAGCCAAGAATAAACAAATCAAGGTACATCCACTTGCCAGCATAAATGAACGTAAAAAAACTCTTAAATAATGGGTATTCAGTAAGCGTAAATAATTATCCAGGGTGAGCTGCAAGCGTACTAATTCGGTATCACCTTGAACTAATAAACTCGTTATGAATAAGAGAAAACTAGGAATTAAAGCAAATAAGGCTAACCAAAACCATACCGTCCCAATAGAGAATTTACGAAATATTTTATCCCGTATCATCGGATAAAATAACCTCCCAACCAGAATGCCAATATACCCAAACCGATTCTCCGGGACGAAAATCTAATTTTTCATCGTCTTCATTAAAAAATTGAGTCGCTAAAATTTGAGTGCCAGATTTTAATTTCAAAATTAAATCAACCGTAGAACCTTTATAAATTACTTGTGCCACAGTCGCTGAATACATTTCCTCTGTATCTTGTACCTCATTTAATCCCCAGACTTCTAAATCCTCCGGACGTAATAAGGTATAAACTGTTTGATCGACAGTAAACTTTTTAGTATTTTTAAGAGTAAATTGTTTACCTTCAATTTCTACTTTCAACCATTCTGGATCGGCTATCAAAACCTTCGTATTGAAAACATTGACTTCCCCTACAAAACGCGCAACATGCAAGTTTTGAGGTTCTTCATACACTTCCCGTGGAGTTCCTATTTGCTCAATATGACCATGATTCATAACAATGACGCGATCGGCTGTCGACAAAGCTTCTTCTTGATCATGCGTTACAAGAATAAAAGTAATCCCTAACTGTGCCTGTAATTGTTTTAATTCCATTTGCATTGTTTTTCGCAAACGATAATCCAATGAACTAAGTGGTTCATCTAGCAATAATACTAATGGTTGATTAACGACAGCTCTTGCAATTGCCACACGCTGTTGTTGTCCTCCGCTTAATTGATGCGGTTTACGATTTGCAAAATCATCTAGCTTTACCATGCGTAAGGATTCTCGAACACGGTATTCAATTTCATCTTTGGGTAAACGTTTACAACGAAGCCCAAAAGCCACATTATCATAAACATTCATATGTGGAAAAAGTGCATAACTTTGGAATACTGTATTAACATGGCGCAAATGAGGAGCAAGATTTGAAACATCTTCCCCATTCATCAAGACTGCACCACTACTTGGTTTTTCAAAGCCTGAAATCAAACGTAATAGTGTTGTTTTCCCACAGCCAGAGGGACCTAAGATAGTCAAAAATTCACGATTTTTAACCTCCAGATCGATATCCTGCAGGATGGGGTGATCGTGAAAGTATTTAGAAATACCTTGTAATTCAATAATATTTGTATTCATGCTCATTTTTAAACGGCTAAATCAATCCAATAAAATGTGGTTAGAAATCAGGATTAAAAGGTCCGATCCTCCTCCCTCTTTGAAGAGAGGCGTGATCATAAAAAGGGATCCTCATTGGCGCCTAAGAAAACAAAAGAACTTTTTATTAATGCTCTTCAGACAGTTTAACTTTTGCTTCTTGTAAAGCTTGATTTGCATAAGAGGTATATTCAATTTGGCCGGAAAAATCTCTTAAGCCTTGCCGATAAGCCCGTTCTGTTTCTGGATCAATTTTTGCCAGTTGACCTGGAATAACCTTATTCAGCTCTAGCACGAGATATTCACCGCTGGGTAACATAAAACCTTTTATATTATCAACTTGCCTACCTTCTTCTTCTAAATTAGGAAGTTGAAACGCCACTGCAACCACATTACGGTCTTTACCCGTAGGCGTGCGTACCACACTATTCTTGATGACCCATTCTAGCTTATGCTGCTTAGCAAGTTCGTGTGGTTTTGCTCCATTTTTGAGCTGCCTGACCAGTTCTTCCCCTAAATTTTTTAATTCCACTTTCTCACGTTCAGCGACCAATAAGTCATGAATGTCTTTTTGTACTTCTTCAAAGGTCTGTTGTACAGCCGGATAATACTTTTTCAAACGAAAAATAGCCGTTGAATTTTCTGATACTTTAACAGGTTCACTATTACGCCCCTGTTCCAGTATCTCGTTACTAAAGGCCATTTTGATCACTTCCGGCAGATTGCTGATCCCTTTTCCACCCTGCCGACTAAAAGCAGAAGTTTCTTTTATGGCTAAGCCAAACTGCTCTGCAATCGGGGTCAAGGAAGCTTGTTCAAAAGCCATTTTTGCAAATTGTTCGGCTTTTTCTGCAAACAAGGCTTGCGCTTTTTCCATTTTTATTTGCTCTTCGATAAGATTATGTACCTCATTAAAAGGCCGCACTTGAGATTCTTTGTGATCGATTAATTGGATCAGGTGATAACCAAATTGGGTACGAACGGGCTCACTGATATCACCCGGCTTTTGTAATGCAAAAGCAACTTTTTCAAATTCAGGGACCATCTGTCCCCGTATAAACCATCCCAGATCACCGCCTTTTTCAGCAGAAGCAGGGTCTTCAGAAGCTTTAGCCGCCACTTTTGAAAAATCAGCACCTTTCTTTAAATCATTTAATAAAGAGTCAATTTTACTTTTAGCCGCCTCACTGCTCGACGCATCTTCTTCTGCTGGAACGGCAATGAGTATGTGTCGTGCCTGTACTCTCTCTGGCGTTGTATATAATGTTTGATGCTCATTATAGTAAAGTAAAGCATCTTGTTTGGTAGGTTTAATCTCTTTGGCCAGCTGCTCAAGAGAAAGTTCAACATACTCTAAAACAACCTGCTCAGATTTTATAAAGTTAACCTTATGATCTTCGTAATAGGCTTTAAGATCGTCTAAGGGAATTTTGATATCTTTTTGAGACGCACGCGCGGGGATCAACATATAACCAAAATCACGTTTTTCATCCAATAATGCAACCGTATCCGCTAATTCATTTTGCAGGATGAAACTCGATTGCATCAACCCTTGTTCTAATTGCCCTAATAAGGCGTCTTGTAATAATTCTTTTCTAAAACTTGCATCAGAATAAGAAGCTTGCGATAGCACTTTTAAGTATTGTTCTTTTGAGAATTGACCCTCTATTTGAAAGGCAGGAATTTGTAACAACAGCTCCCTTAGCTGATCTTCTCCGACTTGAAAACCCAGTACTTTGGCTCTAGACATCAATGCAGCACGTTGTACCAAACCCATCAATATTTGGTTTTTTAAGCTTCTTTCGTCCGCTTGGCCCCCATATTGACGAGAAACTCGCTCATAAATTCCATCGACGGTACGCCAAGAAATTCTTTCGCCATTTACCTTGGCTGCATTGCTATGACCTTTAAAAGTAAAATAATCGCTAAGGCCAAAAAATGCAAAGGCCGTGGCAATCATTAATACAATAAACCAAGTGATCAGTCCTTGAGCTTTCTCACGTAATATTTGTAGCATAAGCCATCCAGTCTATTAAGTTGGCGGAGCGGACGGGACTCGAACCCGCGACCCTCGGCGTGACAGGCCGATATTCTAACCAACTGAACTACCGCTCCAAAGTTTACTTTGGTGGGTGCTGAGGGGATCGAACCCCCGACATTCGCCTTGTAAGGGCGACGCTCTACCAGCTGAGCTAAGCACCCTAATCTATATTGAACAATTAAACGCTTTCTGCTTCTGCAAAGACACCATTGACCGCATCTTTCAAGGCCTTTCCAGCTTTAAAACCCGTCACCATGGCCTCTGGGATCTGGAGTGCGCCCCCTGTTCTGGGATCACGTCCAATCCGCGCCGCACGCTTCTTAATTGAAAAGGTTCCAAAACGTGCGATCACCACCGGATCACCAGCAGCTAAAGAGCGCGTAATCTCATTCAAGATAATATCCAGCACTTCTACAGCCTTGGTTTTTGGCAGATCAGCCGCTAATGCAAGAGAATCAACTAACTGGGTCTTATTCACACATATCCCCTTAAATCTGAATTCAACAACACCCGCCTTGCTCTATAAGACAAGTGTTAAATCACAAAAGCACTGAAAAATCGAAAGTGAGCAGGGTGTTTTATACCAATTTTAATGGCAGACAGTCAAATTTATTTAGGATGGGAGGCACGCTTACCCTTTATCTTAATGATGGATGGTGTTACCTGGATCATCGGGCGGGGGAACGACGGGGGACGCGGCAGCGAGCGTGCTGGTCGGTGCATTGACCTTTAAAGGTAGAGAGTCGGGTCGCCGAATTAAGGCGATGGCTAATACTTCATCGATCCACCGCACCGGATGAATCGTCATACCTTGATACACTTCTTTTGGAATTTCTGACAATTCACGCTTATTTTCATCAGGAATAATCACATCTTGTATGCCAGCCCGCCTTGCAGCTAATAATTTTTCTTTTAAACCACCAATTGGTAATACTTGGCCTCTTAAAGTAATTTCTCCTGTCATGGCCACATCTTTGCGAACAGCAATCCCTGTTAAGATTGAAACTAGGGCTGTACACATCCCAATCCCCGCGCTTGGCCCATCTTTGGGCGTTGCCCCTTCGGGTACGTGAATATGAATGTCATTTTTTTCATAAAAATCGTCTTGGATCCCAAAGGCTTGACCCCGGCTACGCACGACGGTGGTGGCGGCTTGGATAGATTCTTGCATCACTTCGCCCAATTTACCGGTACTCATCACTTTTCCTTTACCTGGCACCGTCATGGCTTCAATGGTCAATAATTCACCCCCTACTTCCGTCCAAGCAAGCCCTGTGACTTGTCCGATTTGATCTTGTTCTTCTGCCTGACCAAAACGGTAACGTCTGACACCTAAATACCGTTCGAGTGAATCTTCATCAATACTACAATGGCGAAGAGAAGGCGTTAATAATAAATCTCTGACACACTTACGACAAATCTTTGAAAGTTCTCGTTCCAAACTACGCACACCTGCCTCACGGGTATAGTATCGAACCACATCAATAACTGCTGCGTCCGTTATCGACACTTCATGGGCAAGCAGGCCATTCTCTTTGATCTCTTTGGGGATTAAATATTGCCTAGCAATATTTAATTTTTCATCTTCCGTATACCCTGCTAACCTAATCACTTCCATCCGATCCAACAAGGGTAAAGGAATATTCAGTGAATTAGCCGTGGCCACAAACATGACATCGGATAAGTCATAATCAACTTCTAAATAATGATCATTAAAAGCATGATTTTGTTCTGGATCTAACACTTCTAAAAGTGCAGAGGCTGGATCTCCTCGAAAATCCATAGCCATTTTATCGATTTCATCAAGTAAGAACAAAGGATTTTTAACCTTTACTTTTGAAAGCTTCTGTAAGATTTTACCCGGTAATGCTCCAATATAGGTACGACGGTGCCCGCGAATTTCTGCTTCATCGCGCACTCCCCCTAAGGCCATCCGTACAAATTTTCGACCTGTGGCCCGCGCCAATGACTGTCCCAATGAGGTTTTTCCAACACCTGGAGGACCTACTAAGCATAAAAGAGGACCTTTCACTTTTTGAACGCGAAGCTGTACTGCTAAGTATTCCAAAATTCGCTCTTTTACTTTTTCAAGACCGTAGTGATCTTTATTTAATATTGCCTCAGCCCTTGCCAAATCTCCTCGGACTTTAGTACGACGTTTCCAAGGAACAGTTAACATCCAATCGATATAATTTCGAGAAACTGTGGCTTCTGCCGCCAGAGGCGACATCATCTTTAATTTATTAACTTCAATAATGGCCTTTTCTTTCGCTTCTTTTGGCATCCCTGCTTTATCAATTTTGTCTACTAATTCTTTAATCTCGGACTTACCTGCATGCTCATCGCCTAAGTCTCCGAGCTCCTTTTCAATGGCTTTCTTTTTCTCATTTAAATAGTATTCTCTTTGATTTTTTTCAATTTGCTTCTTCACTGTATTACTGATTTTCTTTTCCATTTGCAGTAATTCAATCTCAGATTCAATCATTTTCATGAGTTCAAGAATTCGGTCTTTAAAATTTAATATTTCTAAAATTTTCTGTTTATCATTAACTTTTATGGGCATATGTGCAGCAATTGTATCAATCAACCTCACAGGGTTATCAATACCCAATAAGGAAGCCACTACCTCGGTAGAAAATCTATTGCTCACTTTTACATATTGATCAAATTGAGATAAAAGCGTGCGTAATAAAACCTGCAACTCTTGATCGTCCATGGAAGTGGTGACGACTGAAGCAGTGTTTGCTAAAAAGAAAGGCTCATTTTGAGTAAACCCTTCAATCTGGCCTCGCTCTAAGCCTTCGACTAAAACCTTAATGGTTCCATCCGGTAGTTTTAAAATTTGGAGCAAGTTAGCAATGGTCCCCACTCTATAAAGGCTCTCCTCGTCAGGAGAATCTTCAACCGCTTCTTTTTGTGCTGCTAATAAAATTTGGCGAGAATGCGTTAATGCATATTCTAAGGCTTTAATCGATTTTTCTCGACCGACAAATAAAGGGATAACCATATGCGGATAGACCACCACATCTCTTAAGGGAAGCACCGCCATCAGGTTAGTCATTACTTTCAGCCTTAGTCATTAATTGTTCTTGTCGTAGGATTGCCGCATATTCTTAGTAGGGTTTTCAAAAATTAATAATGGCTCAGACTCCCCACTCACGACCGACTCATCGATCACCAATTTAGAAACATCTTCAAGGGAAGGTAAATCATACATGGTATCCAGCAAGACTTGTTCTAAAATAGAACGTAAACCCCGAGCCCCCGTCTTCCTTTCCATGGCTTTTTCAGCCACTTTTTTAAGCGCCGCTTCCCTGAATTCAAGCTCAACACCTTCCATTTCAAACAGCTTACGATATTGCTTGGTTAATGCATTTTTAGGTTCTGTTAAAATACTGACCAGTGCCTTTTCATCTAGCTCTTCTAGGGTAGCAACAATGGGCAATCGTCCTACAAATTCTGGAATTAAACCATATTTAATGAGATCCTCAGGTTCTACTTGTCTTAATGTCTCACTGATAGATTTTTTATCGTCTTTACTTGTAATTTCTGCTGAGAACCCAATTCCCCCTTTCTCAGAGCGTTGACGAATAATTTTTTCCATACCCGAGAATGCGCCTCCACAAATAAATAAAATACCCGAGGTATCCACTTGTAAAAACTCTTGTTGAGGATGTTTACGTCCCCCTTGCGGCGGAACAGAGGCGATGGTCCCTTCAATCAATTTCAATAAAGCTTGTTGTACGCCTTCGCCTGATACATCGCGCGTAATAGAAGGATTTTCTGACTTGCGAGAAATTTTGTCGATTTCATCAATATAAACAATACCTGTTTGTGCTTTTTCAACATCATATTCACATTTTTGCAATAATTTTTGAATGATGTTTTCAACATCTTCACCCACATACCCGGCTTCGGTGAGGGTTGTGGCATCTGCAATTGTAAAAGGTACATCTAATAAGCGCGCGAGGGTTTCAGCCAACAACGTTTTCCCACTTCCTGTTGGCCCAATAAGCAAAATATTACTTTTGCCTAATTCGACGTCATCGGCTTTTAATTTGAGCCCAGATTGTAAACGCTTGTAATGATTATAAACTGCCACTGACAATACTTTTTTGGCATGCATCTGTCCAATCACATATTGGTCTAGGATCCGGTTAATTTCTTTTGGCGTGGGTAAGCGAGCAGCAATGGTAGGACCTTGTTTTTCTTCAATTTCCTCTCGAATGATATCGTTGCATAATTCAACACATTCATCACAAATAAAAACGGATGGGCCAGCAATTAGTTTTCTGACTTCATTTTGGCTTTTTCCGCAAAAAGAACAATACAACAGTTTCCCATCGTTACGGCCGTTTTGTTTATCGCCCATGGCATACCTCGCTTATAGGATAACTGATTTAAGATAAGGGCGCAAAGGAGACTTTTCAAGCGACTAAAACTCACCCCACTCTATCTTTATTTCATTTAAATAGTGATGTACCACCTGGCTCTTAGCTTATCGCTCTGTAATAACAGAGTCAACTAAACCATATTCACAGGCCTCAAGGCCTCCCATAAAATTATCTCGATCGGTATCTTTCTCAATCCGCTCGATTGACTGACCTGTATGGTAAGCGAGTATTTCATTCAGCTTATGCCTAAGCTTCAAAATTTCTTTGGTGTGAATTTCAATATCACTGGCTTGTCCTTGAAACCCCCCCAATGGTTGGTGGATCATAACCCGCGAATTGGGCAAACAATGACGCTTTCCTTTTGCACCCCCGGCCAGTAACAAGGCACCCATGCTACAGGCCTGCCCAATGCACAAGGTACTCACCGCGGGCTTTACAAATTGCATGGTATCGTAGATAGCCATACCAGCCGTGACAGCACCACCTGGCGAATTAATATAAACAAAAATGTCTTTATCAGGATTCTCAGATTCTAAAAATAACATTTGAGCAATGACCAGATTTGCCATGTAATCTTCAACCGGTCCTACTAAAAAAATCACACGTTCCTTCAACAACCGAGAATAAATATCGTAGGCACGTTCGCCACGCGCGGATTGCTCAATGACGATGGGTACCAAACCAAGTGCCTTCACATCTGTCATGGATAACTTCCCCCTTTATTCCCTAAATTTCATTTTTAAATAATTCATCAACCGTGCTGGGTTTGAGTGTCATAGACGCTTTACTCAATACCACCTCAATTGCTTGATCAACTAACACAGTACTACGGAGCCCAGAAATGAGCTCCTCAGATTCATAATACATGTTTTCCACGAATTCTGCGTTGCCAAAGGTTTTGGCAATTTCAGAAATTTTTTCTTTAACCTTTTGCTCGTCAGGTTTTAAGTTTTCTAACTTAACAATTTCTCGGAGGATAAGGCTAAGGCTAACGCGATTCTTAGCCTCTTCTTCTAAACCGTGGTGCTGACAACTATCATGGTGCGCCTTATCTCCCATTTTACGGTGGAGATCTTCGTGTAAAAAAGCGATTTCTTTCTCAATCAAAGCCTTAGGGATCGCAAGTTCCGTAAGGCCTAACAGTTTTTCCAACGCTTGTTTTTTAAAGGATTCCTGTACCATTCTATCCAGTTGCGCCGTCAGATCCTCTTTAACTTTAGCGCGAACAACCTCTTTTTCAGCACTTTCTGCGCCAATTTTCTGAGCAAAATCTTCATTTACAGCGGCTAATTTCTTTTCAGCGATAGCCTTAACCAGGACCGAAAATTGCACTGCCTTACCCGCCAATTTTTCCAGACGCCACTCTGCTGGAAAACTCAAATCGAGTTCACGCGTCTCGCCCACCACCGCATTTTCTAAACCTTCTTCAAATCCTTCAATGAACAGACCACTGCCTAATTCTAGGGCCACATCTTGGTTACTACTGTTCTCATAGGGCTTACCGTTTAGAGTGCTGTTATAGTCTATTGTCAGCTTATCCCCTCTCTTTGCAGGACGTTCCACCGGTGTCCAAGTGGCTAATTGGTTGCATAACTTTTCGATCATCTTATCCACATCGTGCTCTTTGATTTCAACCTGATATTTCTCAACTTGAATACTGGCAAAATCAGGCAAAGAAACATTTGGAAAAATTTCAAAACTCACTACGTACGCTAAATCTTTCCCTTCTTCATTGAGATTGATGATCCGCTCTATTTCGGGGCGACCTGCGGGCTCTAGGGCTTCCTGTTGTAAGGCTATCGGTAGGCTGGTCTCAATGAGGTGGCTAATCGCTTCGTGACGAATTTGTGCGCCATATTTTTGTTGGATCAGATGCTTTGGCACTTTTCCGGGACGAAAGCCATCAACTTTTTTGTTTCGCAATACTTCGTTCATTTTTTGACTAATCTCAGACTGCAGTTGTCCCGCCGAAATACTGACGGTTACCCGACGTCCAATAGAACTGGTATTTTCAACAGATACCTGCATACGCCAACCTCTCATTGATTGCTAGAAAAAAACGTGTAAATAGGTGGTGCGAAAGGAGAGACTCGAACTCTCACGGGTTTCCCCACTGGAACCTAAATCCAGGGCGTCTACCAATTCCGCCACTTTCGCCTCTTAAAAATTACGCTGGTAGTCTCAAGATCTGATGGGCCGTCTAGGGATCGAACCTAGGACCCGCTGATTAAGAGTCAGCTGCTCTACCAACTGAGCTAACGGCCCGAATAGTGAGGTAAAATGCTACTATAATTCAAAACCCAAGTGCAAGCCAAAGCGAAACTGGGGTGAACGATGGGGCTCGAACCCACGACGACCGGAATCACAATCCGGGGCTCTACCAACTGAGCTACGTCCACCATTAAACCTTCTGAACCTCATTGGTGCGCCCGGCAGGACTCGAACCTGCTACCCTCAGCTTAGAAGGCTGATGCTCTATCCAGATGAGCTACGAGCGCCAGATCCTAATGGTCGGGGCAGAGGGATTCGAACCCACGACCCCCTGCTCCCAAAGCAGGTGCGCTACCAGACTGCGCTATACCCCGAGAAAACACGCACAATAAATTCAAAAATGTGAAGCCATCATACCTTTCGCTAACACTAACGTCAAATAACCTCTTCAAGACCTTTACGATCGCGGTGGGGCAGATGTAAAAAATGTAGTAATATCGTCTCTAACATTATTGTTCAGAGTATAAAAGGCATGCCGGCACAAATTCTAAATGGAAAACCTATTGCAAAAAAAATAAAAGAGCAGCTTGCCGAACGTATTCAACGTCATACCCAGCAAGGCCGACGAGCGCCAGGGCTCGCAGTAATCCTTATCGGAGATGACTCTGCCTCCGCGATTTATGTCGAGCGTAAATCTCAAGCTTGCCAAGAAATCGGGATTGTTTCCAAAATTTTTCGGGTAGAACCTTTGATCTCGCAAACGGAGCTGTTAAAGCTTCTGCAAACACTCAACCAAGACCCATGCATTGATGGAATATTAGTTCAATTGCCCCTTCCCCCTCACATTGATACCCAAGCGGTGGTGGAATATATTCACCCTGCCAAAGATGTGGATGGTTTTCATCCTTACAATTTAGGACGCCTGGCCCAAAAGCGTCCTTTATTACGTCCCTGTACGCCAGCCGGTATTATGGAACTTTTAAAATTCACCGGCAGACCCTTAAAAGGACTGAATGCAACTGTCGTCGGCGTCTCCAACATTGTAGGGCGCCCTATGTTATTAGAATTACTGATGGCAGGCTGTACAGTGACGGCCTCACACCGTTTTACCCAAGACTTAAAAAGCACCACTCAAAACGCCGACCTATTGGTGATTGCCGCCGGAAGTCCGGCCTTAATTAAAGGCGATTGGATCAAAACCAATGCAATTGTAGTTGATGTTGGCATGAACCGGCTGGATAATGGGACCTTGGTAGGTGATCTGGAATTTGAAGAAGCAAAAAAGCAGGCTGCCTGGATAACACCTGTTCCCGGAGGGGTGGGGCCTATGACTGTTGCCACTCTACTTTCAAATACACTTTATGCTTACGAAACGCTACACTCAGAGGTAGAAGCTACTAAATGGGAAATCAATAGATGAAAGTTTGGTTACTAAAAATAAAAAATTTTTTACCCTTTGGGAAGAAAAAAATCCTCCCTCAGCTGATCGATGTGGTCAATGATCCCACTGTCGAACAATCACAGTGGTGGGGCCATTTTTTAATCGAAGAAGAACAATCCCGTTTTTTTAAAATCGGAGATATTGTACTTTGCCTTGACCGCTATGATCACGAATGGCGCATTACCAGCTATCGAGAAGGCGAACAACCTTTTAAAACATTTGCTGCCCAAGCTTCAAATGAGATTGTTTTAAAGCCTACCTTACCCGATCGCGCCCTATTGACCCCCTTAGATCGCCCCTTTTATATCTCTGCGGGTGAAACACTCTCGGTCTATATTAGCGCCCCTGTTTGGATCCGTATTGAAGCCGGAAATCCTCCCATCTTGCTAGATGAACTCCCAACAGAAACCCTAGCGGATACCTGGTTTGGTAAAAATACGCTCATTGGAGAACTCTGTTATGCCAGCCAGACCTATTGTTCACCCCGTGTCGAGGATCTGCCCCGCCATACAACCCGGGTGACTATTCCTCTGCTGATCTCTAATCGCTCGCGAGGAACTCTGATATTGCATGAATTAAAAATTCCCCTGCCTGAATTATCCATTTACAGTGATAACCAACAGTATCTTTGGACAGAACAACTCAATATCTACCAAGAAAATCAGGATGATATTGAAACGACGGTATTAAAAGGTCCTCCAAAGAATATGGATGAAATTCAATTACTAAGCCCCCCTCGTTTAGGGTTAAAATCTGGCTTAAAAGATCTCTTTAGCCCCTTTATTTGGAAGTGAATACGATGACAAGTTCTCTCGCAAATCAAATCCCCACCATGCTCCAAAGCTTTTTAGATGCCTTTCAAGGCTTTGACTTTTTAATCATATTACGTATTGGCAGTTATATTGTTTTAGGGATCATGAT
>Ga0206910_1068_pt1 | contig 21517 bp, 12 predicted proteins | sample Alteio_BWOrgHeat_77_FD_152949 | JGI IMG/M metagenome (GOLD analysis project Ga0206910, IMG submission 152949) | Enriched cells from forest soil in Barre Woods Harvard Forest LTER site, Petersham, Massachusetts, United States -... | ecosystem: Environmental > Terrestrial > Soil > Temperate forest >... | reverse complement strand
CCCTACCCATGCTTATGCAGATACCGGGCTTTATACGGTGAAACTTGTTGTTACCGATCTTTTGGGTTGCAAGGATAGTTTAACGAGGGTTGCCTACCTCCACGTTACAAAACCTATTGCATCCTTTACAGTGAGTGATACCACGGGTATCTGTATCCCTTTGAATGTGATATTTACCAACACCAGCACTGGCGCTGTCTCTTATTTCTGGGATTTTGGCAATAGCAATACGTCTTTGGCGCCTAGCCCTTCCAACCCGTATTCGATACCCAATATTTATACGGTCATGCTTGTTGCAACAAATTCGCACGGCTGTAAAGACACGGCAACGCGGCATATAGAGCTTTATGGGTATGCGGGTGCATTTAGTTATGCCCCTCTGATAGGCTGCAGGCCCTTAACAGTAAATTTCACCGCCAACGTTGTCAATATACCAAATATATATTGGGATTTCAGTGATGGTACCATCATTGGCCCTTCATCTTCTTTGACCGCATCGCATACTTACCTTACCGCCGGTGCCTACTTGCCAAAACTTATCTTGAAGGATAGTTCAGGTTGTACTGCTTCCAGTCTTGGCATAGATTCTATAAAAGTAGATGCCGTCACGGCCGGGTTCACCACAATACCCAACCCTGTATGTATCTATGATACAGTTCAATTCTCAGATACTTCGCATTGCATGTTTGCATTATTGTCAAGCTGGAAATGGACATTCAGCAATGGGTCCACTAGTTTGCTTCACAACCCCACTTTCTATTATGGCAGTTCAGGTACCTTCCCTGTTACGGAGATAGTAACAGATACTCTGGGCTGTGTGGATACGATATCTCGCAATGTGGTGGTGAATGTTTTACCGGTCATAGTAGCGAATGGGGATACGACGATATGCTTGGGAGATGCTGCCCATTTGAACGCCACTGGTGGAGTGTCTTATTCCTGGACACCACCCGGCAGTTTGAACTGTAGCAATTGCCAGTCGCCGCTTGCCAGCCCTCAAGCAGTAACCCAGTATGTGGTCGTTGGTACTGACGGGAATGGGTGCAAGAATACTGATTCTGCTATAGTTTCGATAAAAACGACAACAACGAGTGCGGCAGGCGCAGATACGGCTTTATGTTATGGCAGCAGTGTGCAGCTATTAGATACGGGCGCTCAGGTTTATTCCTGGACCCCAACTGCCGGATTGAGCGATAGCCATATACCCAACCCCATAGCATCACCAACGACCAATACACGGTATATGATAATCGCGAGTTCCGGCACTTGCATACCGGATACCAACTATATACGGGTCACCGTGTATCCCAACCCTGTGGTCAACCCGGGCAGCAATGTTACTATTATAGAAAATACCACCACCGTATTGCAAGCATCTGGCACAAATATTTCCAAATATGTTTGGTCTCCTGCTGCTGATCTGAGTTGCGATACTTGTTCTGATCCCACGGTAAAGATCCAGAAAACAACTACCTTTAAAGTAACAGCATATTCCATTCACGGATGTATCGATACTGCTGACGTTACAGTGAAGGTCATTTGCGATAAAGGGCAGGTATTTGTTCCTAATACGTTTACCCCAAATGGCGATGGGCAAAATGATGTGTTCTTTCCGAGAGGGGTAGGGATAGATATGATAAAGTCTTTCCGGATCTATGACCGTTGGGGCGAACTTATTTTTGAACGTGATAACATAAACATGAATGATGAGACGAATGCCTGGGATGGCACCTATAAGGGTAGCAAACCGCGTCCGGATGTCTATGTTTATGTGATAGATGCTATATGCCTGTCTGGTGAAGAAATAAACTGGAAAGGAGACGTGACATTAATTCGTTAGAGGTTAAATATATTGACGATGAAAAGAACATTACGTTTTGTGATCAGGGCGCTTGTGGTATTGCTTGCGGCATCGCCTGCAGCGGTGTTTGCGCAGGCTGATATCCATTTTTCCCAATTTTATGAGAATTCTATCTTACGCAACCCTGCTCTTACCGGTGTTTTTTCTGAAGATTATAAGATCACAGCTATATATCGTAGCCAATGGAGCAGCATTACTAACCCGTTTCAGACAGCCCTTGTAAGTGCCGAAGGCCGGATATCAGTTACCAGCGAGACACGGGATTTTTTTAGCTTCGGACTGCTGGGTTATTACGATCAGGCAGGTAGTATAGACCGCAAGATAACTTGCGTTTACCCGGCGCTGAACTATAACAAATCAATGGAAGACGCGCACAATTCCTTTTTGTCGGTAGGGTTTACCGGTGGCTATATGCAATACAGTTTCGATCCTTCAAAAGCTACGTTCAATAACCAGTACGTGAATAATGTCTTTAATGCCAGTAACCCCACAGGGGAAACCTTGCCAAATCCTAAACTGAATTTATGGGATCTGGGTGCCGGTGTCAATTTTAATAGCAGTTTAGGACAGAATAATGACGTGACCTATGTGATAGGCGCTTCAGGGTACCACTTTACACAGCCTAAAAATTCTTACTACAAGGATCCAAGTATTGTCATGGACATGAGATGGAACTTCAACGCAGCTTTAAGTGGAAGGCTGAATGAGGACTTTGCTTTCCAGCTACATGCAAATTATGCACGGCAGGGCTCATTCTCGGAATTGATAGGTGGAGGCCTGATAGGCTGGAGCAGGATAGTGGACCGTGAGCAGGCACCCTTCTCATTTTATGTTGGCGCATTTTATCGTTTGAATGATGCTGTTATACCGGCTATCAAGCTAAGATACAGGGACTATGCCTTTGGGGCAAGTTACGACGTCAATGTTTCTACCCTGGAAGCTGCTACCAGTATGCGAGGAGGATTTGAACTTACTTGTTTCAAAACTGGCTTATTCCAGAAAGAGGACAGGCCTGAACAAAAAGTGCTTTGCCCTAATTTTGATTAAGCCACATTTTGTGTTAAATTACATTTACCCATTTTTCATAACTTTTAAAAATAGAATATAGATCATTGTATCCTCTTTATTAGGACTTATTTCTCCAGAGACAGTCTTAGTTGACCTGGAGACAGGTGTCGTGGATGGGTTAGTACAATAATTCTAAAAACAGACAAATGCCACTCTATGATCTGTAAAAGGGCAATATCTTTTTTTTTGTTCTTTGTCCTGCACGCTATTGCTACTCGTGCCCAGTTATCTGCAAGTTTCACGGCAAGCCCATTATCCGGATGTGCACCACAGGTCATTAGCTTTAATAATAATTCTGTAGGGGCTACGTCTTACACCTGGGATTTTGGAAATAATAGCCCGCTTTCGCATAATATAAGCCCGGCCACAAGTTATACGAATCCCGGTACATTTACGGTCAGGCTGGCTGCATACAATGGCAATGACAGCAGTATTGCCACCCTGACCGTAACTATTTATCCGCCCCCGACTGTGTCATTTACAGCGAATGATACATTGGTTTGCCCCGGCGCATCGGTATCATTTACCAATACATCTTCCTCCAATACCCCCGGCCCTGCAACGTATAGCTGGAATTTCGGGGACGGGGATACATCCAACTTGCAAAACCCATCACATATTTTCCCCGGCCCTGGGTATTATTCCATCACCCTTATCGTCACCAACGCACAAGGCTGCACCAGCACTTATGTCCGCAATGCATACGTACATGTGGCGAACCCACCTGTCGCAGCTTTTTCTGTGAATGATACTTCTTTTTGCAAGGTCCCTGCGCAGGCTATTTTCACCAACTCTTCAAGCGGCACACCAGTACTTAGCTCCCAATGGAATTTTGGTGATGGATCTGCTTTGTCTCCAATAACCGCACCCACCCATAATTATCTGGCTACAAATAATTATACAGTGACGCTTGTAATAACAGACGGGAATGGCTGTAAGGATACCTTGGTAAAACCCAATTATATCAAGGTAGATAACCTTACAGGCACTATTAGTTGCCCAGATACTGCCTGTCCTTTTCAGACTGTCAGCTTCAGTGTAAATACAACAGCCACTGTAGGCTGTAGCTGGGATTTTGGTGATGGGGGGACTGCCTACAGTAACACTACCGCCCATAGTTACGGAGGACAGGGTACTTACCAGGTGACATTGATCATTAACGATGGCACTTGTTTGGATACCATCACCAAGCCTGTTTATATCAGGCCTCAACCTGCTGCCAGTTTCACATTTAGCCCTCAACATCCTTGCCCACTGCCTGTATCCATCCAATTCAACCCTACCGCTCCAGCAGGCTATACTTACACTTGGTCATTCGGCGATGGCTCTACTTCCCAGCTAGCCAATCCTACGCATAACTATACAACTGCACAGTTCGCCAATGATACCGGTGGCGGTTACGATTCTGTTATATTGACCGTAACGGATGTACATGGCTGCACTAACAGTGTAATGGATACGTTGAAAATTTATGATCTGCATGGGTTTGTTTATGCAGGTACTACTTACCCACTTAGTGCAATTCCTATTAGTGGTTGCCCACCTGTGACCGTTCACTTCAAAGATCTGATAGGTACTTCTATACCGATGCCTCCGCCATTGCCTCCAGGCTATTGGCCGTATCCCTATCCGATAACGAGCTACTCCTGGAATTTTGGCGATGGCTCTCCAGTCACCAATTTAGATTCCCCAACTCATACTTTTAGCAACGCAGGCTATTATAATACGGTTGTTACTATTACTACGGCGAATGGCTGTACTCTAAAAGATAGCATGGACATAGCTTTAGGGGTAGCGCCTGTTATTACATCATTTACGGCAAACCCTACTACGATATGCTTGGATGATTCGGTCGTATTCATTGCGCATTCTACGGGCAATTTTCCTACTGCTTATATGTACTTTCCTGGAGATTCTGCAAATGGACTTCCAATTAGTAACGTAAGTGATACTCTCAGTGTTCACCGCTATCCACAACCTGGCGTATATTATGCGTTTGTAATGGCTTCAAACTATGGGTGTTTCAGTGATACCAGCATTAAGATTCCTATAACAGTTAACGCACCCTTGTCTGTTTTTTCGGATTCGGTGAAGTGTACTCCCAGGACCCTGGTAAAGTTTCAGGAAACTTCTATATCTGCCACTTCTTTTTTGTGGCTATTTGGCGATGGAGATACCTCTACTTTGCAGAACCCGGTTCATAATTATCCTGCTCTTGGCTACTATACCGCAAAACTTGCAACATACAATAGTACCACTGGTTGCAGGGATACCGCGTCACGTGGTATTCATCTATTCGACCTTGCACCACTTTGGGACGACACTGCTATATGCAAGAATACGACCTTAAATATTCAGCCTTCGTTCAGTAATGGCCCAGGTGTGATCACTCAATACTTTTGGTATATTGATAATATCCTGAAGAGTTTTCACTGTAATGGCTGCCCTTTCACTTTCCCACCCTGGTTCACGAATTTCACTTATACATTCGATTCTGTGCATCTGGCTGCTGTAAAACTGGTGCTTGTAGATTCGAACTTATGTAGAGATACCATGCAAAACACTGTGCTTGTTGCCAAGCCCGTAGACCACTTTACTGCAAGCCCTGTGTTAGGCTGCCTGCCTTTGACGGTAACTTTTACTGATACTAGTTGGTTCCTGGCAGGGACTAATTTTGTGAGTGCTTATTGGGATTTTGGCGATAATAATCATACTACTGTAAGCACAACTAGTACCTCCCATTATTACACTACTTCGGGGATCTTTGATATTGAGGAGATAGTGACGGATAATATTGGCTGCTCAGATACTTTAACAAAATATGCTTACGTCAATGTAGATAAAGCTTCGGCGCATTTCAACGTGCCCAATGTTTTTCCTTGCATCGGCGACAGTGTACATTTCAATAATTACAGCTTCAATAATATTATTGCTTCGCATTGGTCGTTTGGTGATGGTGATACCTCAACTATACACTCACCTGTGCATTTGTATTCAGATACCGGAAGCTATACCGTTACGCTCATTGTCACAGATACTTTTGGTTGTAAGGATACCCTCATCATGCCTGCTTACATTAAAGTGACCAAGCCACATGCTGCATTCACGATGAACGATAGCACAGGGATATGCATACCGCTTAATATTCAGTTCACTAACACCTCTGTAGGTGCCAGCACATATGCATGGCATTTTGGCAACGGGAGCAGTTCCTTTGCATTCAGCCCCACAAATCCATACACGGTCCCAGGTCAAGATACCATCATGCTTATAGCCACCAACACGCATGGCTGCAGCGATACGGTCTACCACCACGCAGTGCTGTACGGTTACGCTGGCTCGCTTACCTATTCACCACTCATAGGCTGCAGGCCACTTACCGTTAACTTTATCGCCAATGTGCTGAATCTCCCTTTTTTACGCTTCGATTTCAATGATGGGACGGTAAGCCCCATTTCAGCCGTGAACACGATCAGCCACACTTATACAACTCCCGGTGCTTATGTGCCCAGGCTTATTATGAGCGACACCAGCGGTTGCATAGCATCGAGTATAGGGTTGGATACCATAAAAGTGGACAGCGTGGCTGCAAGGTTCAATTATACTCCATTGTCAATATGCATATTCGATACCATCGGGTTCACAGATAGTTCGCGGAGCATGTTTTCCACTGTCACTAGCTGGCAATGGAATTTTAGTGATGGTGGCAGCAGCAACCAGCAAAACCCGCAGCATATATTCGGTTCGGCCGGTAGTGCAAGCATCACTGTAATCGTGACTGATGGCATAGGCTGCAAAGACACTTTGACAAAAACGGTCACTGTTTATCCTTTGCCGATACTTACTGCTACTGGCGATACTACTGTATGTGTAGGTGATGCAGCGCCGATAACTGTATCTGCTAATGTTGCACTTAGTACGTGGTCATGGTCGCCCTCGGCATCTTTGAGTTGTTCCAATTGTCAGTCACCTAATGCATTACCGGACACAGAAACAGTCTACATAGTGAAGGGTACGAACGCGCAGGGTTGCTCGGATACGAGTAGTGTGATCATAAAGACAAAGACCCATATTCTGACCAAAGCAGGTCCTGGTGGAGAGATATGTGTAGGTGGCAGTGTAGCACTGTCGGATTCAGGAGCGCAGAGCTATATATGGTCCCCTACAGCAGGACTGGACAACAACCAGATCGCAGATCCGGTGGCATCGCCTGGCACCACAACCACCTATACTGTGATAGCAAGGATAGGGAGTTGTATACCGGATACGGCCAAAGTCAAAGTGATCATAGACCCTTTGCCGCAAGTAAGCGCAGGCCCCGACCAGACCATAACAGCCGGCAATACCGCTACATTGCAGGCCACCGGCTCGAACACGGTAAAATATGTCTGGTCCCCTGCCGAAATGCTGAGTTGTGATACCTGTGTAAACCCTGTGGTACATATAGATCAGACAACTGTCTTTACGGTTATTGCTTATTCTATGCAAGGCTGCATAGATTCCTCGAAAGTGACGGTACACCTGATATGCGACCAGAAACAAGTATTCATCCCCAATTCATTCACTCCTAATGGCGACGGACAGAACGATGTTTTTTATCCCAGGGGAATAGGATTGAGGATAATAAAGTCGTTCAGGATATACGACCGGTGGGGGGAACTGATATTTGAGCGGGATAACATAAACCTGAATGATGAGACAAGCGGATGGGATGGCACGTACAAAAGCGGCAAGCCTAGGCCTGATGTATATGTGTATGCCATAGACGCTATTTGCGAGACCGGCGAGGAACTAAGTTGGAAAGGTGATGTAACTATTATCAGGTGATCTCGCAAGATCTGCTTGCAATGATAGAGTACGCAGATTTAAAACCAATTTCAATAGTTATCTGTGGCTTGAAAAAACGCAACACCGTAATGGAAAAAGGTGGTAGGTAGTGCAACAAAAAAGCGACAAGTTTTCACTTGTCGCCATAATATCATCGGAACTAAAGCCTCCAGTATTATTCCGCAGTTTTTGTTTCCTTTTTTTCAGCACTATCACCAGCATGATCTATTGTAAAGACGATCTTCTGCTCGGCCTCGCTATAATCTGCGGTCACTACATCCCCATCCTTTATCCGGTGGTTCAGTATCTCCTCTGCTAATGGGTCTTCAAGGTATTTCTGTATCGCCCTATGCAGAGGCCTTGCACCAAACTGCGCATCATATCCCTTATCCGCAATATACTTTTTGGCGCTAGCGGTCAATGACAAGCTGAAACCAAGTGTATTAAGCCTTTTCAAAACATCCTTCATAATGATGTCTATGATGAGACCAATATGCTCCTCAGTGAGTGAATTGAAGATGACCACATCGTCAATACGGTTCAGGAACTCCGGCGAAAAAGTACGTTTCAAAGCTTTTTCTATTACACCTCTGCTATTATCTTCTGCGCTAACAGTTTTTGCAGTAGTAGTAAAGCCCACACCCGCGCCGAAATCCTTCAATTGCCTTGCCCCGATATTGGAGGTCATGATGATAAGCGTATTCTTGAAATCAACTTTTCTTCCAAGGCCATCGGTAAGCTGACCGTCATCCAGCACCTGCAAGAGGATATTGAAAATATCCGGGTGTGCTTTTTCTATTTCATCGAGCAAAACAACACAGTAGGGTTTACGCCTTACTTTTTCTGTTAACTGTCCGCCCTCTTCATAACCTACATATCCCGGAGGCGCGCCGATAAGTCGGCTGAGAGAGAATTTTTCCATGTACTCACTCATATCCATTCGGATGAGTGAATCATCGCTGTCGAACATATAACGTGCTAACGCGCGTGCCAACTCTGTTTTACCTACACCTGTAGGCCCCAGGAAGATGAAAGAACCTATGGGTTTGCGGGGATCTTTAAGACCTACGCGATTCCTTTGTATTGCTTTCACCACTTTTGAGATAGCTTCATCCTGACCTACCACAGCGCCTTTCAGGTCTTCACCCATGCGGCGCAACTTGTTGCTTTCGGCTTCCACCATGCGCATTACAGGTATGCCCGTCATCATACTCACTACTTCTGCTATAGCTTCCTCATTTATGGGGTAACGCTTGTGTTTTGCTTCTTCTTCCCATTCCGATTTGGCCCTATCCAGTTCTTCACCAAGGCGTTTTTCTCTGTCGCGAAGGGCTGCGGCCTCTTCAAAACGCTGGCTTTTTACAACTTTATTCTTCTCTTGTTTTATGTCTTCTATTTTCTTCTCAAGGTCCAGTATATTCTGAGGTACATTGATGTTCTTAAGGTGAACACGTGCACCTACTTCATCCATCACATCTATTGCTTTGTCCGGCAATAACCGATCCGTAATATAACGGTCGCTGAGTTTCACACAGGCATCTATTGAGGCTTCGTCATAACTTACGTTATGGAAATCTTCGTATTTGCTTCGGATATTTTTAAGGATGGTAATTGTCTCTTCCACACTTGGCGGATCTATCATTACTTTCTGGAAACGCCTGTCCAATGCACCATCTTTTTCAATGTACATGCGGTATTCATCCAGAGTGGAAGCACCAATGCATTGCAGATCGCCACGGGCAAGGGCAGGTTTAAAGATATTGGAAGCATCCAGCGAGCCGGAAGCTCCACCTGCCCCAACTATCGTATGTATCTCATCAATGAACAGGATAACGTCACGGTTCTTTTCGAGTTCATTCATGATGGCCTTCATGCGCTCTTCGAACTGGCCACGGTATTTGGTCCCTGCTACCAAGGCAGCAAGGTCAAGGCTTATCACACGTTTGTCAAACAACACCCTCGATACTTTGCGCTGAACGATGCGAAGTGCAAGACCTTCAACAATAGCTGTTTTACCCACACCAGGCTCACCTATCAATATCGGGTTGTTCTTTTTACGGCGTGACAATATCTGCGAGACACGTTCTATTTCTTCCTCGCGCCCAACTATGGGGTCAAGGCTGCCTAATTCTGCAAGTTTGGTAATATCCCTTCCAAAATTATCTAATACAGGTGTCTTTGATTTGGTTGCCCCGGCTGGCTGGCGGCGCTGTTGCTGGAACTGGCGACGTTCGTCGTCCTCCTCAAATTCTTCAGATCCGGGGTCGCTACCATAATCTGCGCTCGGGCCACCGCTACCGCCTTGCAGAATGCTCAATTCGTTCTTGAACCTTTCGTAGTCCACATCATATTGGTGCAGTATCTGGGTAGCGACGTTCTCTTTGTTTTTAAGAATGGAGAGCATAAGGTGCTCTGTTTCAACAGTTGCGCTTTTCAATGCCTTTGCCTCCAGCACAGTGATGCGTATTACTTTTTCGGCTTGCTTTGTTAGCGGCAGGCTGTTAATATTGGCCAGTGGCTTATTGTTCTTGTCTTTTATAGCTACTTCAAGCTCTTTGCGCAATTCAAAAAGGTCCACATGCATGCTTTGCAACACACGCACAGCCATACCTTCACCCTCCCGGATAAGGCCAAGCAACAGATGTTCTGTGCCTATGAAATCATTACCTAGCCTGAGTGCTTCTTCCCGGCTATAAGAAATGATCTCTTTTACTTTTGGTGAGAAATTGGAATCCATGTAATTTGTTCCTTATTTTAATAGTAAAGTTAATAATAAAGGCAGTAGCTTGTTATTATCTTTGACAATATCCTTATTGAGCTTCTTACTATCAGACACCTTTTGGACGTATAAGATGCATATTTTTAGTCAGGATACTTATTTTTAAGCTTTTATTATATATAGCCAAAGTTCAAAAACATAAATACTTCCTGTTTTATGGAGTTCAAAATTGATACCAGCTTTTCATATACGCTACTTACACCCCTTACGGAGCTTTTACATGCTAATTTGACAGAATCTATACAGCAAAAACAAGGCCAGTTAGGGCAAAGCGTCAGTCAAAACTTAATTATCGACCTTTCTGGCTGCTCCGACGCAGATAAAACTGCTTTGCCTGCTTTGATGACCATGCACAAGGAATTTTATGGCAGCGGACGGTCTTTGGTCTTCATAGGCCTGAGAGACAATATGATAAAAAACTTGCAAACAGAGGAAGCAGAAACGACACTTAATATAGTACCAACTCTGGCTGAAGCGATAGACATAGTTAATATGGAGATACTGGAGCGTGACTTGTTCAATGAGGAGTAACATTACAAGCTCAACAACCCAAATTTATAGAGAGTATTCACAGGTTTGTTGTCCCAGAAGAGTTCAAAGTCTTCTAATCCGGCTGTTTCGTAACTATCTTTTAATTCCTGGAGGGTATAGGTCTTAATATTCGGTACAGATAATTTTTGCAAGATGTCGGCCAGCCATATTCCCTGCTCCTTGCTCACCTTTATATTAATGGTTGCTGCCCTGCTTTGAAAAGTGAGTGAGGCCATTTCCCAGGTATTCCCCTTTTTCGACTTAGTAACAAATTCAAGGTCAGGTTTTTTCCCAATGTAAATTATTTTCGCACTTGGTCTCCAGCTTATATATTCTTCTTCGTTAAGCAACTTATTTATATACTCGGGTTCTATGCTGGTTTTTGGAACTTTAAATTCAAACCATTTTTGCAAAGGGTAGTCAAAACACGCCGAGTGCATATAGTTATGCAGAGACTTTTTCAAACCCATGCCAAAACTTTCATGATCTGCACCCTTAGTATCTATATGAACAATATCATTATTCGCAAAAGCACCTATCGCTTCCGATACCTTTTTTACACCAAATCTTTCAGGTTCCAGGCCCACCGGGCTGTGTGCCGTCATGGTGAACAAATGCCAGTAAGCAGACTGTAATATCCCCGCCTGGAACATCTGACGGACCATTTCCAGAGAGTCTATAGTTTCCTGTGCCGTTTGTGTTGGGAAACCATACATGAGGTAGGCATGTACCATAATGCCGGCTTCGGTAAAATGTTTATTCACCATAGCCACCTGCGCAACGGTGATGCCTTTTTGTATCAGTTCCAGCAATCTGTCGGAAGCAACTTCGAGGCCCCCAGATACAGCTATACATCCCGAAGTTTTCAATAGATAACACAGATCACGTGTAAAGCTCTTTTCGAAGCGAATGTTGGTCCACCAGGATATGGTTAGCTTCCGCCTTATTATTTCCAGTGCCAATGCCCGCATCAGCGCGGGAGGTGCAGCCTCATCCACAAAATGAAAACCATTTTGTCCTGTCTGTGCTATTATTGTCTCTATCCTGTCGCAAAGCAGACTTGCAGCAATGGGGTCGTATAGTTGTATATAGTCCAGCGATATGTCGCAGAAGGTACATTTGCCCCAATAGCAACCATGCGCCATCGTCAGTTTGTTCCACCGGCCATCGCTCCACATACTGTGCATAGGGTTCACTACTTCTATCGCGCTTATATATTTATCTAATAAAAGGTCGCTATAGTCGGGGGGGCCTACCTGGCCTTGCCTATAGTCACTACATTCTTTATTATTGATGTAATGCAGTTCCCCATTCACCAAAGTAAATGTGCGCTTCAATTCATTTACTTCAAGCTCGCCATCTGTAAACTTTACAAGATTCTCTAAGGGAGCCTCGCCATCGTCCAATGTTATAAAGTCGAAAAACTCAAATACCCTTTTATCAGATAAGGAACGCAATTCCGTATTGGCAAAACCACCGCCCATCGCCACTTTTACATGAGGATAATTCTTTTTCACCCATTGTCCGCAACGCAAGGCCGCATAAAGGTTTCCCGGAAAAGGCACGGAGATAGCTACTAGCTTGGTCTCTATTTCCGCCATCCGTTTTTGAAGGATGTCCAGGAGTATCTGGTCTATATAAGTATATTCATTTTGCAGGCTCTCATAAAGTTCATCAAAACTATTTGCCGATCTCGCCAATCGTTCCGCATAGCGGCTAAAACCAAAATGCTCATCTACACATTCCTTTACCAGGTCAGAAAGGTCTTCGAGGAACATTGTTGCAAGGTATTTTGCTTTGTCTTGCAAACCCATACGGCCAAAAGCATCGTGCAGCTCATCCACTTGGGCAAAACGGCTTGCCTCAGGCAAAGACCCTCTCTTGCATAGCTGCAAGGCTAGTGTAGGACTCTTTCCTTGCAAGAAAAGAATTACGTCGTCTATTACTTGTATATAGTCATCTTGTAAGGCAATTATCCTTTTGGCATTGTCGCTTAGTTCGCCGGTAGCTCCTTCATCTATTTGTGCAAATAAATACTGCAAACCTTTTTTAGAGAACAAGGCTATTGTCACTTCTATACCCAGGTCGGCCTGGTAACTTCTGATACCTTTTGTGTTCAAAAACCCTTTTAGATATGTCGTGGCCGGATAAGGCGTATTGATCTGTGTAAAAGGGGGTGTTATCAGAAAAACGGAAACGTTCAAATGCGGCATTTAGGATGCAAATATCCTAAATAAATTTATTTTAAAATAATGAGGATCTATTTCGATGTTCGTATAGGTATTAAGAAAGGAGGCTGTCCCAATTGTAGGACAGCCTCCATCAAGCAAACCATTCATCCATTTTATTAACAAGGGTCTAAGGCATAACTACCGGAACATCAAAACCTTTCAGATATCCATTCTCCAGCAATCTTCTTCTTCTGTCAATTTCAAGCTTCATCAATTCGCTCTCCATGTATATCCTGCGGGCCTCTGCTTTTTCTTTCTCTATTTTGGCTTCCAACTCCAACGTTTTTTCGCCATCGCATGATGAGCAATGTGATAATTCTGCTTCTACCATTGTACCATCCGTGGAAAGTGTGATACAACTTTCATGTTTGTGAATATCATGCAGCCTTGGAAGAGCAGCTAACTGACTCTCTATGAATTTCTTTGCTGCTGAATTAGGAAGTTTATTAAGGTCTTTGATCGACTGCCAGTTTGCTGATGGGCCAGGCTTAACGCCACTTACTATTCTCCACCTGATGCTGGAAACATGCGCGGATAGTTCATATACCTCAACTATTTTACGGAAGTAGTAGGTGACACTGCGGCAATGATTATGGTTCTTTAACGTCCTGCCGGTGGTATCAACGTTGTCACGTTCTTCGAAAGAACTAATTACTGTCGATCGGTCTTCGCTCACCTTCTGCGAGGCTGAAACAAGTGTTTGGTGGAAAGTGTCCAGCGTATGCTGCAAGCTTGTTGACGTGTCGCTCGAAGAGCTGAAGTCTGTGTCAAGATTAGTGTTTATTGACAACACACTGCTCACGGTCAGCGCGACGCCAACACTTGCGTCAGTTGACGAAGAGCTAGAATTATCGCTATCTGTAGAAGAGCTATCAGATTGGTCGGCTTGGGTTAAATTCGACACGGTATTTACAAAGGATGCATGTGTTGAGAGGCGGCTCGTATCGCTTGTGGTCCTCCTGTGTCTGTCCGAGACAAAGATCCTTAGTTCTTCCTGGGGTACCAGGGTGGTTGTGTATAATAATTTGCCGGGCTGCTTGCCTTTCAGGCATAAGGTCATCTCGTAGGTTACTTCAAACTCCAGCGTAGTGGGCCTGTCCTCTACCTTGCTACCCTCAGTCTTCGGCATGGGCATACTTATTGTATTTACCAGATACCATTTCAGGCAGTTGTGGCATTGCACCCAAGGCATTGGTTCCGGGGCTACACATTGGTTCTCCGGTTCTGGTTTTTCATGGCTGCCGCCACAACCGCATGGTCTTTCTTTTTTATCGGCGTCATTTGCATCTGTGAACATAAAGGTCATAATTTATAGCATGCCTACTCTTTACCCTTTTCGGCTACCGGGTGCTTACTCTTTCATGGATTTTCAGCTTGTTCCATTTACAATTTCGAAATTGGATATCAGATCTTTTGCGCTTTTCTCTTTCCTATCATGATGCAAAGCTGCCAAGGAATAATAATGTGTACAAGGTTGATTCAGCTATCTTTTTAGCCATTACTGACGGGATATTACACCGTTATTTAACGGTGCTATTTTGTTTAAATAGCGGGATTATTGTTTTCTTCAATTACTGGGAAGCCAGTATTGTAGCATCTTCGGCGGTAAAACCCGTATGATGAATGCGGAGTTTACAGCTACTTATAGGAAAAGTAAAACAATAATGTATAGTTTAGTGTAAAATTATTTTTCTAACCCTTTAAAAATTAAAAATGGGACAACCTTTATTAAGTGTTTTTTTGATAGTACTCAGCGACCCCGCTACAGTATTTTCTCTGGTAGGAGCACTATGCTTAGGGGGATTAATTGGCTACCTTGCTACTCGCAACCCAAGCGGGACCCTTGCCCTATACACAGGCATGGACCCTAACACAGCCAGCAAGCTGGTTTGCAATTATGGTCAACCGACCAATAATAGTGGAGTCGAAGATTCGACATCTGTTTGGTTCTCCATAGAAACATTGATGGGATTTATTAACCAGGTAACCGCAAATGCCGGAAGCCAGGCAGCAGGTGGGGTCATACCGACACTTGGTGTAAGGATATATTTTGCCAGGTATCCAGATCAGTTAGATCCGGCCTGGGGCATATTAGATCCGCAACTCAACGCAATGGAATATACAAATTATTCAATAAACAATTACGCCGGGCGGCAAACTATTGTAATGGTACCAACATACCAGATAAACAATGTGAATGTAGATTTTGATCCCATTTCTACTGTAACATTCTCTAATGATCCATATACTGCAGAGAAAGCCTTTTTTAACGCAGTTACCAATAACACGGGCAACGTTTGTTTTTTGAATCATGGAGAGATGATACCTCCGCCAGATCCTCCGGCTGTGGTATCGAATGAGGTCATAAAAAAAGGTATAACAACAACTCTGGGCACTCAATGTGGCACTTTCTTCAGCGATATAGCGTCAGGCTGTACGATATAAGAAAAAGGACAGGGAGAAAATAATTTGTAACCGTGGAACAACAACTATTAACAATTCTAAGGTTCGCCGAGGTATTGGCCTGTGTTTTGGGTTTTGTTTATTGGAAAAAAGTGAAAGGCAGCTACTGGAAGGCCTTTCCTTTTTATTTGTTGTTCATTGTATTTTCAGAGGCTTTTGGGCACTATACCAAAGTACATAATGAGATACTTCTTAATAAATATTACTTTTTAGTACTGGAAATTCCGTCAGAGTTTCTCTTTTTCTACTATATTTTTTTCAAGGCCTTTAAGACAAGGAGTTATAGGTGGCTTCCTGTTGTCTGTACCTGCATATATATTTTGTCTTGGTTCACAGATATGTTTTTCTTAGGCAGCCATGTATTCTGGTTCTATTCTTTTTCAGACACGATGGGAAATTTATTGCTGCTTGTACTTATTTTGAGATATTTTTTGCAGCTACTGAGCGGCGACGAGATCTTGGGTTTTAAGAACGATATGTTGTTTTGGGTATGTATAGGTCTTTTGTTATATCACCTTGGAACGTTCCCCTTATATGGGTTAAAGAATGTTTTGTATATAAGATTTAAGAACATTTATAATGTTTATAAATACCTGGAGAATATATTAGACAGCCTTATGTATTTTTTATTTGCATTCAGCTTTATATGGGGGAAACCGAAGTCATAATATTTATAGTCGTAGCTACCCTTATACTACTGGTTTTTATCGGGGGCATCATTATTTTTATTTTTCAATATCACAAAAGAAAGCTCATACATGAAAAGGAAAAAGCAGTATTGAACGAGCAGCATATACAAGACCTTTTGAATACACAGGTAGAGATACAAGAACAAACAATGCAGGACATAGGACGCGAGATACATGATAATGTAGGTCAAAAACTCACCCTTGCATCTATCTACACCAACCAGCTTGCTCATGCCCAACCTTATCCTGAGATACAAGGAAGGGTAAGCGAGATAGGTACGATCATCAGTGAATCGCTGGCGGAGCTTAGGGCGCTATCAAAAAGTCTTACTATACTAAATACGGAAGGTTCAGAACTAATGATGCACATAGAGAAAGAATGCAGAAGAGTGAATGCGCTGAATATTTGCGAAGTGACCTATGAAATAAATGATACCGATTTCAAAATATCCAATACGATCAAGAATTTTATACTCCGCATCATACAGGAGTTCATACAAAACAGCCTGAAACACGCAGCATGTAAACATATCAAATTACTTTTGTACTATTTTGATACAGGTCTGGCCATAACGGCTTCTGATGATGGCGCAGGTTTTGACCAAGATCAATACCAGGACGAGGAGAAGAAAGGGATAGGCTTGCTGAACATGAAGAAAAGGGCAGAGTTGATAGGCGCAGGTTTTACCTTGGAGAGCGGTATCAAAAAAGGTACTACTTTACAATTATTCATTCCCGCAAACAAACTCTATGCGTAATAACACAGATCATAGTATTGCTATCGTTGATGATCATATCCTCATAGCCAAGGCCATATCAGGCGTAATTGATGGCTTTAATGGTTACCATGTACTATACGAAGTGGAACATGGTAAAGCGCTTATAGAAAAATTCAAACAGGCAAAGAATGTTCCCGACATTGTCTTGCTGGATATTACCATGCCCGTAATGGACGGCTTTGAAACAGCAAAATGGCTGAAAGAAAACTACCCAGATGTATTGATCCTGGCTCTTTCCATGCAGGATGATGACCTTTCCCTGATAAAAATGATAAAGGCAGGTGCAAAAGGTTACCTGCTGAAAAACATACACCCTGCCGAATTGGAAAAAGCCCTCAATGCTTTGGTGACCAAAGGCTATTATTATCCGGATTGGGCTTCCAGCAAAGTGTTTTCTATCTTGGCGGACGATGATGAGAACAAAAAGTCGAAGGAGATAGCTATTACCGACAGGGAAAGCGAATTTTTGAAATATTGCTGCACAGAAATGACCTATAAGGAAATAGCTGAAAAAATGTTCCTGAGTGCACGTACTGTAGAAGGCTACAGAGATTCTCTTTTCGAAAAGTTAGGCTTAAAGACAAGGGTGGGCCTCGTCATGTATGCTATCAGAAGCGGCAAATACAGCCTAAAGGAGAGCCAATAGTACCTCTTCCCCCATTCCTATCCATATATTAAGACCAACAACCAACCCTTAGGTTTTTCGAAAAAATATGGCGCAAAATAGTTTAAACAAGATAAGCATATCATGAAAAAGAGTCATTAATGTCGTATCTGGCCTACAATTTGACACTTATAGGGCATGTTAACAGGTATTTATTCCGAAATTTTCTTTATTTAATGTAGGTTTGTACTTGACTGGAGATCAATGCGCATAGGCTTTTTCATAGCATTATTTTTTCTATTTTTTACACCTGCTTCATTGAGAGCGCAGGTCACTGCTGATGCGCAGCAATCCCGTATTCTTATCCTGCTGGATGGTTCTTCAAGTATGCTGGATAAGTGGTCGGAAGACAAAGATCGTTTCCGCGCAGCAGGCGAGATAATTCTAAGGTTAATGGATTCCATATATAAGGTGAACAGGGATGTGGAATTTTCATTGCGCGTTTATGGCCACCAGCACACTGTACCTGAAAATGATTGCCAGGATACAAAAAATGAAGTGGAGTTCAGCAAGAATAATTATACCCAGATGCAGTTCCGGCTGGGTAGCTTGCAGCCGCTGGGCGTAACCCCAATTGCGTATTCATTGCAGCAGGCGGCAGAGAATGATCTGGTGGATGAAAAACACTACGCCTATAGTATCATTTTGATAACTGATGGTGGTGAAAGTTGTGGTGGCGATATTTGTGATGTAGTAAAGACCCTGATAAAGAAAAAGGTCTATTTCAAACCCTACATTGTGAGCCTTGTAGATTATGCCCCTTTGAGAGTTGAATATGCCTGCCTTGGGAGCTATATGCAGGTGACGAACGAAAATGATATACCCAAGACCGTTGCTACGCTTGTAGATTCTTTCCACCCAATGCTAACGCTTACAAAAACGGACTATAACCAAATAGCAGCAACATTGGCTAATCCGCCAAGCGTCTTGCAGGTAAAGATACCAACGGTTGTTGTACCTCCCGTAAAAGAACCGGTAAAAAAGGAAGAACCAAAACCTGTAGTAACACAACCCAAACAGGAGCCTTCTAAACCAGTGGTAATACCCCCCAAACAGGAACCTTCCAAACCGATAGTTGAACAACCTGTGACCAAGCCCAAAGCCGACACTGTAAAGCATTTGATAAAAACGGGTGAGATACAGCCCGATCTGCCGAAGGCCAAAGATGATATAAAACGTATAGCTCACAACAGGAAGATCAATACACTGCCGGTCGCATACCTTATAGAGACCGTGGCACCGTTGCAAATACCCAATTTCCCAGATCCTAAAGTCGCACCAGGATCTGCTGTTGCGCCCGGCTCATCGCCCGTTACCTCTGCCACAGCCACTACGCCCTCAGTAAAAGAACCTGGAACAAAACCCGGAACAACGAAACCGGGGAAGCCCGAAAAGCCTGTAAAACCCGGCAAGCCGCAACCGGAACCAAAGAAACCGACCAAAGAGCTTACCTATACTTCTCAAAATATTGATGCCAGTGAAACAACCTTAGAGATATACTTTACTGATTCTAAAAAAGAAAAGTTCTATTATACCACACCTATGCTCTCGCTGGTTGATGCGAATACAGGGAAAGTTGTAAAAAAATTCCACCGTACTATTGATGCCGCTGGTAACCCTGACCCACAAAAGGACATACCACCCGGAACATACAACCTGCTCATAGAGGGAAAGAATGGAGAGATGCTCCATGCTGACAATTTTAAGATAGACCCTAAGATGCGCAATGCTATCTATGTGAGGGTGAGTACAGGTACACTGCATTTTCAATATGAAACAAACCCTGATAAGCCGGTCGAGGAATTCACGGCAGTAGTATTTCAACGACTGGAAGCAGGAGGCAAGCAGATAAGGCAGAAATGCAGCATGAACCTGGATTATGAACCGGGCAATTATTATGGCGAAATAAATACATTGCCAGTTACAAAGTTCAATACTGATGTTGAGTTTGGTTCCCAATCGGTAATATACGTCCCGGAGCCCGGCTACGTACAGTTTACGAACACCAATAATGTAGGCAAAATATCCCTTTACATGCCTCTCGGAGACAAGTACGTGCGTTTTTATGGATTTGACATCAATGGCGTACCCGCATCCCAAAAACTGAAAATGAAACCCGGCACATACCAGGTACATTTTCTTAAAGACCCTAATATGAAATTCTCAGGAGAAGCTGTTTTGAGCTTTACGGTGAAGAGTAATCTGACCACTGATCTGGAATTAAAATGAGCCTACGCTAATCATCCTGTTATTTATGGAGCAGATCGTCATTAAACAAATAAGGGAGACATCGGCAGAGTTCCCGCAGGTATGGCAACTAAGGGAGGAAATATTACGCAAGCCTCTGGGCTTGTCTTTGAAAAATGAGGATCTGAGTGACGATAAGCAAGACGATATTTTTATTGCTATTGAAGGTGATAAAGTGATAGGATGTGTAATGATGCACCCTTTAGACAATAAGGTCATCAAGCTGCGACAGATGGCCGTGGATGAAGATAAGCAGGGTAAAGGCATTGGTAAACTATTGGTGCAAGCGGCTGAAAATTTTGCATGGGAAAACGATTACGATAAAATAAAGTTACATGCCCGCCAGCATGCCCAGGGATTTTATACGGGTATGGGTTATAGCACCATAGGCGATATTTTCATCGAAGTGAGTATACCGCATGTAGCAATGGAAAAAAGTAAACCTCTACAATAGTTAAGTTCCCGCTACTGTTTTCTCGAATACACGATGCAAGCCGTTATTACCTCTATGCTCCACGGTTTCTTTGGCGGCTTTTACAAATGCCACAAAAAGCGGATGCGGGTTCTCTACAGTGCTCTTATATTCCGGGTGGAATTGTACGCCTACAAAGAAAGGATGCTCAGGTATCTCAACTATTTCTACCAGCCCGGTCTTCAGGTTTTTCCCTACAGGTATCATCCCGGCCTTTTCAAATTTATCGAGGTATTCGTTGTTGAATTCATAGCGGTGACGATGGCGTTCTGAGATATTGGTCTTACCGTAGATACCAGCGGTCCTGCTATCGGTATTAATATTACAATCGTAGCTGCCAAGGCGCATAGTGCCACCTTTTTGTGTTATTGCCTTTTGTTCCTCCATCATGCAGATCACTGCATCATGTGTATCCGGGTTCATTTCTGTGGAGTGTGCATTTTTCATGCCCAATACATTGCGTGCATATTCTACACAGGCCATTTGCATGCCCAGGCATATACCAAAGAAAGGGATATTGTTTTCCCGTGCAAAACGGATAGCATCTATTTTACCTTCTATACCACGGCTTCCAAAACCCGGGGCTACCAGTATAGCATCAAGGTTCAATAATTTTTCTTCAGCATTTTCGGGTGTGAGGTGTTCTGAATGTATATTGCGTACATCCACTTTGCATTCATTCATTGCACCTGCATGTATCAGGCCCTCCAATATTGATTTGTATGCATCCTGCAGCTCAACATACTTACCTATGAGGCCGATCGTCACTTTAGATTTGGGGTAACGTAGCTTATTTAAAAATTCTTTCCATTTTAATAAATTGGGCTCTGTGCCTAAAGGCAAATTCATTTTTTGCAGGCATATCACATCCAGCCTTTCGCGCATCATTTCCAATGGCACACCATA
>Ga0206910_1064_pt1 | contig 21745 bp, 20 predicted proteins | sample Alteio_BWOrgHeat_77_FD_152949 | JGI IMG/M metagenome (GOLD analysis project Ga0206910, IMG submission 152949) | Enriched cells from forest soil in Barre Woods Harvard Forest LTER site, Petersham, Massachusetts, United States -... | ecosystem: Environmental > Terrestrial > Soil > Temperate forest >... | reverse complement strand
GCGCCAACAAGTGGTGTTAATGCCTCAACAAAATCATTCGTTGATATGCCTTTCAAATATAACAGTGGCAATAAATCATTCATGCTGCCGCTTCTACGTAGGTATTTAGGAATGATTGATGAACTAAATGGTGGTGTTCCCCTCTATGGTTTAGGCCATTTAACTTTAGTCAGTTAATGAGGATACACCGCCTAATTAATTCGTCAATTTACTGTCGTACACAACTTTCAATCATAGCTCTTCACCTTCGACCAACCCTGCTGGACGAGCCGTTCTTGATGCTTTACTTCCTCATACTTTATATCAAATATAGTTGGTACTGAATCAGTCGGCTTACTATTCTCATCAAGATATTTCAGGTCTTGCAAGACCTTCAGTGTTCTTGCCCCACCACCAAACATAGCATGATCAATAATCCTGCATAATGTGTTTTTTTCTGTTTTAGGAAAATTAGATTTTGGTATAAAAATCGTTAAACCCATTTGGTAGAGTTTAGAGTTTTTTTTGTCGTTACCAAATAACTCATTATACTTTTCCGTTATAGTGTTCACAATTTCCTGCTCAGTAGCATACTTATCTTCGAAATATCTAGCATGAGAGACAACTGTTCTGGCTTTATTGATGAACGCAGCATATTGAGTTTGCGGGAGATTAACATGAACATGAATGAGTATTCCCATTATGTGTTTAATAATCTCAAGAGGTATATAGATATTGTTAATGAAAGACATTTTACTTATACATATCACTTTATTTATATGCATCATTAAATCATGATGTATTGACATCCATGCTTTATCAAGGCATAACCTACCCTCATCGTTATTGATAAGCAATTCATTCATCACAACTTCATTTAGCCCTATTCCGTGAAGCAATAATAATTTTGCCATTCTAAAAAAACTATTCCTTTTAAGTACCTGTTCCCACAATTTCTTCACTTGCTCCACACTGAGTGTATGATCTGAAAATGACGAATGCTCCAATAATAATTGTGTCGCTGTACAATGATAACTGTTTACAGCAATATTTAAATGATTAAAAGAAATGGTTGCGCCTTCGTCAATGAGTTTTTTCATTTTTATCATTTTTATTGGATTAGGGTCGAAGTACGGCTTAGCAAACATTTTTTCAAATTCATCCGGCTTAGCATACCTTTTATGAAATTCATCCATGTCTCTATTTTGCATAATGGCTACTCTTCGTATGGGTTATTTTATTTTGTACTAAATTATGTCATAATTAAAATATATAGTAAATATTTGATCTATTTGTGCTTGATCTACTCATTTGTTCCTACAAATTAGAATCTATACCAAGTCTTTAGTGAGTCCATAAGGGGAGAGGTAAAGAGCCAGCGATGGATTATGTGCCAGGCATGACGCCAGGATTAAGAATGTTAATGGCTCTGGCCGCTAACATGATGACAATGGTCAGTGAAATCATTGACTGTATCATGCACATAATCTTGGCCCAGGGAGTAATAACAGGCGTATCGGTTGGGGAAAAAGCAGTGCTGGTATTAAATGCCAGAAACAGGTAATCAACAAATCCGGGTTCCCAATCTATAAACTGCTTTGTCCAGCTGGATTGATACATACAAATTTGCGTCTGCGGAAATAAAAATGCTGATATTCCATGCCCTGTAGTCAAGGATCGTCTATGAGGGCCGCCTGCATCAATATTCCAATACCACAAAGCAGAAACAAGAATATTGGTTATCCAGAGTACCATGGAAGACAAAAGAAGATGGGAAGGAGAAATATTTTCTTTTAAGACGGTTTCTACAATACGATAAACCGACATAATCATATATAGGGTAATCAGAATATTCACACTTAACCCCAGTATGCGCACTATTCTAGCATTCTTATGCAAAATAATAGCCAGCAAGATTAACACTATTACAATCCCTATCATTAAACCACGCGGGCCCCAATAAAGTGATTTTGGAAGTGCTTCATATATAAGGGCAACGATAATCAATGCTATCCATGCAGACCAACGCAAGTGAAAAAATCTGAGAAATTTTCCTTGAGGTGACAGACTGGTATTTTTTTCATTTATCATTTTTATTACGCTCCTTGAAACAATCTCTTCCTTCCTTGTGTCCTGGAGCCTGTACAAACTCTCAAGAGCTTGCTGTAAACAGGTTGCCACATTCGCGACTAGCGCCATGGATGAGCGCGGGATGGCACAAGGATGTGCCAACGGAGCGAATTTGGCAACCTGTTTACAGCAAGCTCTTGAGAGTTTGTACAGACTCTTGTTTTCTCTGCCATTTCTCTGCAACATACTGCTTGAATGCTTGCTTAAATTGCTCCGGTGCAAAACGAGCTGCATTTTGTACGCAATTATCGATAGTAAACAGAGACAAATTGGCTTCAAACGATTTAACCGCTGCACATATTGCAGCAGTGGTTTGTTCCGGAAAAAATAATCCCGTGGGATGGCTGTGATCCATGCCGCGTACCGTTTCCAACGCACCGCCTTTGCCGTAAGCCAAAACGGGTGTACCGCAAGCCTGGGCTTCAAGCGGAATCAGCCCAAAATCTTCTTCAGCAGCAAAGATGAGCGCTTTTGCGCGCTGCATGTGAGAAATCAATACGTCGTCTGACTGATATCCGGAAAGCGTCACATTACTGCCTGCTTTACTTTTGATTTTCTCAACATCAGGGCCATCGCCTATCACAATCAGTTTTTTATCCGGCATGTCACGGAAGCTTTCCACTATCAAATCAATGCGTTTATAGGGAACGAGGCGGGAAGCCGCCAAATAAAAATCTTCTTTTTGTGCGCAGGGTGTGAAGCGTGAAATTTCAATCGGGGGATAAATGACATCCGCTTGCCGACGATAGGTTTTTTCTATCCGGCGGGCGATAAAATGTGAATTTGCTACAAAATGATCCACACCATTCGCACTGCGCAAATCCCATAACCGCAGCTTGTGTAAAAAATATCGAGCTAATAAACCAGTAATTTTTTTATCCAGGCCAGTTTCCCGTAAATATTGATGCTGCAAATCCCAGGCATAACGCATGGGAGAGTGTACATAGCTGATATGGACTTGATCGGGGCCGGTAATGACACCTTTGGCGACGGCATGAGAACTGGAAATCACTACATCATAAGCAGAGATATCAAGCTGTTCTATCGCTAATGGCATGAAGGGCAGATAATGGCGATATCGAGTTTTTGCAAACGGAAGTTGTTGAATAAAAGTGGTTTTTATCTTTTTATCGAGTAAAAAATCACGCTTGTCGGGGTCAACAAAGTCAACCACCGCAAACAAGTCCGCATCAGGAAAGCATTGCAGTAAGTGCCCGAGAAATTTTTCTGCACCACCGACGGCGACTAACCAATCACAAATAATTGCAGTTTTCATAGCCAAGTTTAAACTAATCAAATAAAATACAGTTTCATTTTTCTAGGATACCACACCTGAGATGCTGCCTAAAGGTTTGTTAAAAGAGTACTCACGCGCTATCTCCCTGCTAACCAAGGTAATGGATATGGTGACGGTATTGCTGGCAGGATGGCTGGCTTATATTCTGAAATTTCATGCATTGAAGATGGCATCGCCTTATCTCACTGCAGTCGCTATAGGAATATTTTTTACGCCCATCGTTTTTTCTTTTTTTAATATTTATGCTTCTGTGCGCGGCGAAGGGTTTTTCAAACATGTCGTGACCTTGCTGCAAGCCATTTGTGTGATGGGTTTAATGCTCGCAGGTCTTTCATTCTTTACCAAGTCAGGCGCTACATTTTCCCGAACCTGGTTTATAGCCTGGGTAGGCACGGCGTTTTTTCTGTTAGTCTTGCTTCGCTGCAGCTTGTTATTATTTTTGCGTTTTATGCGTGCGCGCGGCTTGAATGAGCGGCGTGTGGTCATTATGGGAGCGGGTGAACTGGGCATTAAATTTGCGAGTACCGTCCAACAGGCATTGTGGACCGGTTTTCGTATCGTGTCATTCATGGATGATGAAGCGGGTCAAAAACCTGCGATGATTCATGATATTCCAGTTATCCAAACACCAGGTGTTGCAGCTGAACACTGCGAGAATGCTTTCAGTGAATATTTAACAGAAGAAGGAATAGATGAAATCTGGCTGGCATTACCATTGCGTGCTGAATCCAGAGTCAAAGAAATATTATTTGAATTGCGTCATCACACGATTACCACTCGATTTGTATTGGATATTTTCGGATTGGATTTGTTGAATCATTCCATTACGGATGTGGCAGGTTTTCCGGTTTTGAATATTCGCTCATCGCCTATGCGCGGCATTAATCGTTTGGTGAAAGCAATAGAAGATAGAATCATTGCTGTCATTATTCTTTTGTTTATTACACCGCTATTATTGTTGCTTGCTATGGGAGTGAAATTAAGTTCTAAAGGCCCCATTTTTTTCAAGCAACACAGATTAGGGTGGGATGGACGCATTATCAAAGTTTATAAATTTCGTACCATGTATCAACATACTGAAGAAGTTGGCTGTGTGACACAGGCCACGCTGGAAGATAAACGCGTGACATCGTTTGGGCGTTTTTTACGAAGATCTAGTCTGGATGAATTGCCGCAATTTATCAATGTTTTGCAAGGACGTATGTCTATTGTAGGGCCGCGGCCGCACGCGCTCGCTCATAATGAAATGTATAAAGAATCCATACATACGTATATGCAAAGACATCATGTCAAGCCAGGTATTACCGGTTGGGCACAAGTCAATGGCTGGCGCGGTGAAACAGATACTTTAAGAAAGATGCAAAAACGCGTGGAATATGACTTGTTTTATATTAATAACTGGTCATTGGGATTCGACTTGAAAATTATTTTCCTCACTATGTTCCGAGGGTTTTATAATCGGAATGCTTATTAGTCACTAAACCTGTATTAAGTTTACCTTAATATTTGCATGTTATAAAAAAACATAAGCTATATGGTGTTAGCGATTATTTTTGCTAAAAAATAATCGTAAAAAGGATAAAGGAGCGATTAATGCGTAACAGGCAATTAGGATATCAAGATATTGGCAAAAAATGCAGCTTCCTCTTAATGGCTTCTTCCCCTGAACGAAATCTGAATCAAATCAATGAAAATATCCGAGCGGCTTTTATTATAGGTGATGGTTATCTTTATTATATGGATAAAGATCAGGAAAAATGTGTTTATATCAAAATGGATTCAAGTCGATTACAAGAATTAAAAAAAAGATTGAGTTTACAAGAGGGTAAACTGGATAAAAATGAAGTTCGCGTGCACATAGATGACATGTCTTCTGATGAATGGGAAGCAGTCATTTCGCAAAGTCTGTATTTTCCTACCTGGCTGCACAAAATTATTTATTTTACGAATATGACTACAAACTTCAAAAAAGAAGTGTGGCAAATGGAAGCCGATATCAGAAACTTGGAACTGTCAATTGCAAAGCTTGAGGAATTATGTGTTGTCAAAACTAAAAAATCTGAACTGGAAAACATTTATCCTAGCAATTATAAACAAAATCCTTCCGTTTGGCCTACTGACTATAAAGTCATTAAACTGGAAGAATTAAATCGTAGATTGGCATTATTTGATAATAGTGAAAATAAAAAAAATCTCGTGACTCAGCAGGCGGATATACGAGAATTAAAATCTAATTTCAAAAACATCCAGTCACGTTATTTGGAATGCGTTGAACACTATCAAACACTCGATACCCAATTAAGCGATTATTGTAAAGACATAACAATTGAAGATAAAGATAGAATCAAATGTCGATCTGATATTCAGAAGTTACCCTTAGCGAGCAAGATAGAAGCTGCCTCATTAATGCCAGGCGGCATTTCATTAAGTGTTTTAATTGATATTTATTTGCAGCTAAAGAAAAAATATGAAGCAGAACTTTTTGAAAAACATATCTTGGCAACTAAAAAGCAATTAGTTTTCAAAACATTTGAAAATTTATTTGAGCAAATATACGGTAAAACAGTAAAAGAACATTTTAAAGAATTCGCCAAAAAGCCTACAGATCAAATGGCAGCTATCCATGCGGAATTCAAAAAACTGAATCAACAATTCTGGGATAAAAAAAATGTAATAAATATAGCTACACAAAAGCATAAGGAGTTTGATCAGTGTTTTCGAACATTACTGTATCTTTCCAGTTCGTGTGAAACTTTACGTTTTACTGATAAAGTGCAGCGATTAAATATTGCAACTGCTGTGTTCTCACTTTTTAGCGGGGATAGTACTGCTATCGAATTTACGCAGGGATTAACTGCCACACAAGTTCAGAATTCATTTGCTGTCATGCCGCATAGTTCCAAGTTAGTATGTCCAAATGAAGCGACTCAGGAGTTATGGTTAGAAGCGATAGTGTGGTTGTATGGTTTCCATCAAAAAGCTTTTTCACAAATTTCACCTGAATTTAAAGAAGGAAATGCGGTTAAGCCCACTATCTATTTTCACCTGGGTGACAATGACGATAGGGAATTCTTTAAACATAAAACACCATTAGTGAAATGGACTATTGCTCAATATCATGAACAACATGCTTTATCGTTATTATTATTGTTACCGCCCAATGTGACGACAGAATTACTGTCTCTTTTATCGGAGGACATGCAGAATAAATATAAAATGAAATATGAAGACATTCAGAAAGAACAGACAGTGTCTCAAACAATAGAGACCAAAGCTATCAGCAATCCAGATCATCAACCGGTTGCTATTCATAATAGTCAGGCATTCAATATAGCGCAATCAGTGATTCATCCTTCAAGTTTATTTCAACCTAATACAGGGCAACCCATTTTAGTGGGAAAGGGATTGCCAATTTATACGTTAAAAACTATTACTGAACAATCATATTGCGTTCAGTTCGTTATATTAGAAGAACTCTTGAATAAATATGAATTAAATAAGGAACAAAATTCTCGTATTGAATCATTAAAACAATCTATCTTGAATATGCTGGAAAGTTATAATGGGAAATGGGTTACTTATCGTTATATGCCCAATATATTTGGGCGTGTTCATTCCGCAGAGGTTAGTGTCGCACTTAAAAACATTCAAGAATCTGCTGAGCCAAAAGAATACTTATTAGAACTCATTAAACTTTGGAAAATAGTCAGCGGGGGAGAAAGCAAGACAATTGGTCCAAACACAGAAGCCATGTTGTTAAATGCTTTGGTGCTCCTGAGTATTAATCTGGAAGAGACACAAGAACTTAAAAAAATAATGTAGCGATTTTTTGGGCTTCGGGTATATGTTGAAAATTTTTTGGCTTTGTTAATAATTGACCTTGTCATGGCGTATATAATGAGAAAACGATTCGAAATAACGGAGTATGTCAGCTATGACAAGGAATCAAACATTACTCGACGAATTAAATAAGTGCCTGGATAATATCGAATTAAAAATCAAAGAACATCACGTAAAAATGTATCATGGCGAACTACAGATAGTACGCTTATGTATTCAGCAATCCCTCAAAGTATCCCATCGTAGTTCTTTTATTGAAAAGAATGATGTAGTTAAAGCCATTATGAAGATAATCAGTACAATAGATAAAGAAATCACAACCGTTGAAGTGGAAATGCATGGTGTCGCCAATTATTCAGGATATGAAAGTCATCGTGTCGATGAAATTGCATTCAAACAATCAGTTAAAGATGATTTGAATGGTATGTTAGAAATGATTATCCATGCTCGTCCAGAGATACGTGACGCAGAATTATCAGGGATTATTAAGTTGTTAGAGTAATATGTATATTACCCGGCCATCCAATGAACAAGCGGCAGTTCCCAAAATTGTTTCTGAAACCTTGCAATAGAAAAGTCATTTTTGGCGCGTTCATATGCTTTATCGGCGAGAGTTGTCCTTACTGATTCAGATAGCCCATATATTTGCTGCATGGCTGCAGCCATGGCTTGCACATCTTTGGGTGCAACCAACAGACCGGCATCCTCTACCACTTCTGGTATGCCATGAACACGAGTCGCGATCAGAGGAAGTTTTGCCAGCATGGCTTCGAGCAAGACCCTGCCAAAGGCTTCCTGAATGGATGACAGTACAAAGCAATCAAATGCTTTCATATAACGAAAGCCGCCTGATAAAAATCCAGTAAATAAAACAGATTCTTGTACCCCTAAAGAGGCAGTGATTTGTTTAAGATGAGGTTCTAACTCACCTGCACCGATAACCACCAGTTTAGCGTTAGGGCAAGAAGATTTAATGAGAGCGAATGCACGGATAAGACTTTCCTGATCTTTATTTTTAACGAGCCGGCCAAGATTTCCAAACACAAAATCATCATTGGATAATTGTAGTTGATTGCGCGCGGTATCTTTAGACAGAAATTGTGGTTTGACGAGTTCTGCATCAATCACATTATAGAGCGTAATAATGCGTTCATCAGGTACAAACCATAAATTCTTACGCATATCATCTCTCACTGCGTTTGATACGCCGGCAAATAACATATTTTTACGTGCCAGGGCAGCGATTAGCATTTGTCTATTAATCGATGACATAGTTCGTAATTCATGCATCACAGAGATAAGCGCGGGAATTTTGTGAAATTTGGCTACCCACATCATAATATAAGCGGGTTTATACCGATGACAAATCACAATTTGAAATTGTTTTTCCCGTGTTAATGCCAGCAATTTTTTTATCGCACTGATTTTCAGCGAACGTATATTTTTTTTGGAAATATGGATGAAAATCACCTGTTCAGCCAATGTATTATTTTTAATTTCTTCATTAGGCTCGCCAGTCAAGTACGCAACGGTGACGCAAAATTTGTCTTTATCGAATAATCGAGTGTATTGGTTAAGTACATCGACGAATGGAGCATTGTAATCGTGGCCGAGAATAAGAACATTTTTGCGCATGGAAGGGGGCCTCTGTTTTCAAGAACAAGTTTTTAACGATCTTTCATAACATTTTATCAGGAATTCCCGCTAAGAACGCGGAAATTCCTGAGCGTTCAATACCTGCCAGGACAGCCAGGCCATGGCAGTAAGCATTTTCTTCCTCTATGGATATAGGTCAAAAATTATGCAAAATACGCTATCAGCTGAGTATCATATAAGCAGGATAAATTGATAGTAATTTTTTCTCCAGCCGTATTATGGTAATATCCCCAACCTTAATCGGAGCAAACCAGTCTTTATGATGAAGATTACCAAAGCCATATTCCCAGTCGCAGGATTGGGTACGCGATTTTTGCCGGCAACCAAAGCCAATCCTAAGGAAATGTTGCCTATTGTGGATAAGCCGCTGATTCAATATGCGGTTGAAGAAGCCGTTAATGCCGGCATTACTGAGCTGATATTTGTGACCAATAGCAGCAAGCGTGCTATTGAAGACCATTTTGATTCCAATTTCGAATTGGAAGCGACGTTGCATGAACGCGGCAAAAGTGATTTGTTGGCGATTGTAAAAGGTATATTGCCAGAAGGTGTGTCTTGCGCTTATATCAGGCAAAAATCGCCGCAAGGCCTTGGACACGCTGTGTTATGCGCCAAGCAATTAGTGATGAATGAACCTTTTGCCGTCTTACTGGCAGACGATTTGATTGATGGCGGTCAGCAATCTTGCTTAAAGCAAATGGTAGAAAACTTTGAAAGAATTCAAGCCAGTATCATTGCAGTAGAAAAAATTGCTGCATCAGAAACAAAAAAATACGGAATAGTAGATATCAAAACAGCGAATAATTTGTTAGTAGATATTTGCGGGATTATTGAAAAACCTGAGCCTGCATGGGCTCCTTCAAATCTGGGTGTAGTCGGGCGGTATATTTTAGTGCCGCGTATATTCAAGCATCTTGAAAATACCAATAAAGGATCGCATGGGGAAATTCAACTAACGGATGCTATCGCTAAATTATTGCTAGAAGAAAAAGTCTATGCCTATCAATTCGAAGGCAAGCGTTATGACTGCGGCAGTAAGCTGGGTTATCTTCAGGCAACAGTAGCTTATGCGTTAAAACATCCCGAATTGGCAATGGATTTTAAACGTTCTTTGGAGAATCTGGTTTCATGAACAAATTGATACTATCACGGGAACGTGACAGTCAGATTTATGTTTTTGCCTTTCTTACGAGTATAGTGTTGTCTTATTTCATTGGTTATCGCAATCATGTGATTAATCCTGACGGCATTTGTTATTTGCTCAGCGCGCAAATTGTCGGATCCGCGCCAATCAAAGACGTTATGCATCTTTGTCCGCAATCGCAATGGCCTTTTTATTCTGCCCTGATTTATGCACTTGCCCAGCTCTCGCATTTTTCTTACTCGGCATCAGCGCATATCATTAATGGAATTTTTTCACTTATTTCGATTGGCATGTTTATCGCCATTATCAAGGAATTAGGTGGAAACCGGCGTATTTTATGGCTGGCTGCTTTCGTTGTTTTATTTTCGCATCAATTCAATGTCTTGCGTGACAATATTATCCGAGACCATGGATTTTGGGCTTTTTATCTTATTTCCTTCTATTGCTTGCTGAAATATTTTCGTGAGCCTAAGTGGACAACAGCGCTTGTCTGGAATGCGAGCCTCATGATGGCGACCTTATTTCGCATCGAAGGCATTATCTTTCTGCTTGGTATGCCGTTTATTTCCTGGTTTCACGTCAATGGCTCATTTAAAGAGCGCACAAAATTATTTTTCACGTTGAATTCTCCTTTGATATTCATTTGTTTTTTGTTTGTAGCGTGGCAATTATTCCATACACAACAAGGCTTACAAAAACTGGGACGCGTGGGCGAAGTGATCAACCAATTGCAAAATGGTTTTTTTATTTTGGCAGACCGGTATCAGAAAATCAAAGGTGCGATTACGTATTATAATATTCTCCCGTCAGAATCCAGGGCAGATGCTGGTGCAATCATCTTGATGGGATTGATCACCTGGTATCTCTATAACGTCGCTATTACCTTGTCATGGGGTTATGCAGCGTTATTATTTTATGCATGGATGAAACGCACAATCCTATTTTCACCCAAGTCTTCCCGAGTAGTGTGGGGATACATACTCATTAATCTCATCATGACATTGGTATTTTTAGCAGAACATTTATTTATATCCAAACGTTATCTGGTCGCACTCACTTTAATCCTTATGATTTGGGTGCCATTCGCATTAAATGATTTAATTCAAAAATGGGGTAACTTACGGCCGAGGGTTTTTTTAATCATTGCAAGTTTCTTCATTTTCGCTTCAGCATTGAGTGGTGTTGTTGAGTTTGGCCAATCAAAATTATATATCCGTTCTGCAGGAAATTGGTTAGCGGATAATGTGCCTGCCAATGCTTCTCTTTATGTGAATGATTTTCAACTCATGTATTATTCAGATCATTTTGGTACACATATCTTTGAACTCCTTCCAAAATATTTGAATATTTATTCTGTTTCTCAAGGGCAATGGAAAAAATATGATTATGTTGCTTTGCGTTTGCATAAGAAAGAAGATGGTGAACTCAAAGTTTTGATGAATGAATTAGCTGGTTTGACGCCGGTAAAAGAATTTAGTAATCAGCGCGGTAACCGCGTCGTGGTATATAAAATAGTATAAAAGAGCAGCGGTTCCCGCTAACCTTGCGCAGCATATAAACACACAAGAGTGCTCGCGTTTTTCAGTGGGAACGCCTGATAAAAGAGGAGAGATAAGGTGAATATCACAGTCATTGGTGCTGGATATGTAGGTTTGGTAACAGGTGCATGTTTTGCAGAACTCGGCAACCATGTTACTTGCGTAGATGTGAATGAACATAAAATCGCTAACCTGAATCAGGGAATTCTTCCTATCTATGAACCTGGTCTTGAACCTATGGTCATTAGCAATATGAATGAAGGGCGATTAAAATTTGTTACCTCCATGTCTGATGTTTCCAATAAAAGTGAAGTCATTTTTATTGCCGTAGGCACACCCAGTGATATTGATGGTTCAGCTGATATTAAATATGTATTGGAAGCAGCACGTAATATTGGTGCTCATATTAATGATTATTGTGTCGTCGTAGATAAATCCACTGTACCTGTTGGCATGGCAGATCAAGTGAGCGATGTGATTTCACAAGCATTAAAACAGCGCAATATAGCGATCAAGTTTGACGTCGTCAGTAATCCTGAATTTTTGCGGGAAGGTGCAGCGATAGAAGATTTTATGCGCCCTGATCGTGTCATTATTGGTCTGGAATCGAATAATGCAAAAAGCATTATGCTGGATTTGTATTTACCTATCTTGCGCAGTCCGGAACGTATTTATTTCATGAATGTGAAAGATGCGGAAATGACAAAGTATGCAGCCAATGCCATGCTCGCTACGCGTATTTCATTCATGAATGAAATGTCTGTTTTGTGTGAACGCATGGGTGTCGATATTGAAAATGTTCGTATTGGTATAGGTTCAGATTCACGCATTGGTAATGCATTTCTTTATCCCGGTTGTGGTTATGGCGGATCTTGTTTTCCTAAAGATGTACGCGCCTTGATGAAAATGGCTGAGCAGCATGATGTTGAGCCTGTGATTTTGCATGCGGTTGAGCAGCGTAATTTTGATCAGAAAAAAGTATTACCTGCAAAAATCGCGCATGCATTTGGTGAAGATTTGACTGGTTTGACATTTGCTGTTTGGGGCCTTTCATTTAAACCTGGTACAGATGATATGCGTGAAGCATCTTCTCTTGTATTGATTGAAGATTTAATTAATCGCGGCGCACGGGTACAAGCTTATGATCCAGCGGCTATGCAAGTGGCGCGAAATATCATGCCAGATGAATGGTTTACATCAGGAAAGCTGACATTGACTGAGCATCAATACGATGCGTTAAAAGAGGTAAATGCGTTAGTATTAGTCACAGAATGGAAACCATTTTGTTATCCCGATATTGCAGCCATGAAAAACTTGATGCGCCAGCATATTATTTTTGATGGCCGAAACCAATACGATCCTAAGCCTATTCGTGCTGCTGGATTTGAATATTACGGAATTGGCAGAGGCGAATTGCCTGAGAAAAATTCAGCCAGAAAAGTGGATGCCGTTGCAGTTTGAACAGGCTCTAAGCTTCACCTCATAAAATCACAAACGATCGAGGCTGACTCCTCGGCTCAGGCTGCATAAGTCCTGCAAGATGGAAGTTTTTGCTTGATATAAGAATTCCAAAGCGGCGGCCCCGCCCACGGCCGCGCCGCATCGGCCGCCGTATATTCCACATAAGAAGCGAGAACCCAAACCCTCTCTGGAATGGCGCGATACGCGATAAAATGGAGTTTCATCCTTTAATAAATGTTTCAATGCTCGCTCGCCAAGGTTTCTTTCTTTTCCTTTACTCAACGCGGTCACTACATTCTCAATGCCTTCGCAGAAAATCATTGCCGTTTCGGGAGGGAGAACACTTTGAACCAGACCAATGACACGAATACAAAAGGCATCACGCTGGTTCCAGTTTCGGAACGTATTAAAGTGATCGTCATACGCTTTATAGAGAGCTAGGAGTAAGAGTTCTACATCACGATAATCATCTAGTCGTACTGCCTCGTCGGGTAATAGGGTGTTAAACAATAACTGTAGTGTTGACTCTGTTTTTTCACTTAACCTCTCAGGAGCAGTCTCTTTGCTGAAGACCTCAACCCATTCCAAGGCAAGTTTTGCATAATGGGATGGAACCAGCATTGCTTTCTCGCCTCGACCATGTTGCTGGATGGAATACGGTGACCAGGCGGATAAGGCAGCGGCTTTTGCACGCTTTGCTTCATCTACTGAAAAAGACTGGTTACAACAATCAAACATCAGTTTCATCATTTCAATTTGTTTGCGTTTAGCTGCCATTAAAAGAGGGGGTTCAGCATAAAATTTTTGAAAGGTGAACTTGCTCTCAATCATCCATTTTAATGGTGGTTGCATCAATAAGAGTTCTGGTTTTTCAATAAGAATACTTTTAACTTGATCACGATGATCATCTATCACTGCCTGGCAAAGCGTTAACAGCATTTTGTCTTCAAGCGGTTCCTTAAAGAAGGAATTGAAAGACGCACATGCTTTGGAAAACCCACTCAGGGGAAGCATCGTATCGTAGTATGAAATGCCCACAGCAGGAATAATTGTTGTAACCCTATCTGGTGCTTTCGTGATCAGATCAGCAGTCTTGCGATGATTAAACATGTGAAAAAGCCTCCGTAATTTCATGCTGACAATGCGTGCCATTTTAGACTAGAATTTATGGGTATATCGTGGTATCAATAAAGTGACATCAATAATAAAGTAGTATCAATAAAGAGGAGTGTATCGTGAAATTATTTAATTGCAATTCTTGCTTACTTGTTTCAGCTTTTGTTTCCATAACTGTTCTCTCATCATCTGCATATGCAAATCAAAACAACAAGTTAGTCATTGTGAACCACTTCGATAAGCCGTTGCAATATACTATTAGTGAAAACCATGAAGGTTTACCGGAGTTACCTGTAACGTTTAAACTGGAAGTAAATGGTGTTGCGAATTCAAAAGTCATTGATATACAAAAAGAAAGCTACGTAGGTGCAATAGACGATGAAGGAAAGACCGGTTTTTGGGGTGTGGATATTGAAGGTAATAAAACACATTTTCATGGCTATGTCAGTCAAGGAATTGCTTACAGTTGGAAGGCGGAAACGATTATTTTCTGCACGCCTGCAGATTATAAGAAAAATGGACAATGTGTATAAACGTTATATATAAACGCTTCGGGTCTATTAATAAAGCATTGGCTGGTGCTGCCGTATTTGCTCGAAGGAGTTCTCGCATTTTTCAGCGGGAACTCCGGGCATCAGTAGAGTCATTTCTGCTATCTTGCCTTGCATCTCTCAATAACAACTCTAATTGTTCCGTCTCAGATTTTTTCATGTATTCTCTTTGTGATTGCAGTTGTGGAGGCATAATTAACAGTGCTTCACCGGTTACAGACACTGTCGCCTGAGGCAGGCGCATGGCATTCGCAACACTTTCTGAATAAGCAAAATCCAGCGCATAGTCATGAGCATCATAAGCAAGCCCCTCAGATGAAAACCAGCCTTTTGGATAAGCCAGAATTCCACATTTATCACCTGTATTACCCTGTAAAATAATATGTTCATCTTTAACATAACGTATGGTTTGCAGACTGGAATGTAGTAGAATCGGTCTTTGCTTTTTATATTCAGCACGAAGAGAACGCATGGCAGCTTCATGGTGATCGAGCCGGCCGCCTAAAGCGCAGATAATCGTAATACTGTGTGCAGCTTGTTCATCACAATATTGAATTGCTTTCACAAGATCAGTCAGATTTTGATTTTTCCGTGGAACGATAGTAACATCGAAATTTCCTTTATAGGGTTTATCATCTTCACTCAAGTGTTCCAGTGTGTGATGAATGCCCCAGTAATGTGCATGCGTCTCACTATCCGAATCAAAATCGCCAAGTAATATATGCGGCATCATGCCAAGACGTGATAATTTATCTGCTGCTGTGTCAAGCGCGATTATCATTTTATTTTTTACGGCTTCATGAATAATTTCACTAACAAGAAAATCACCATTCGCAACAATGATATAATCTTTCATAATAATCTCTTTGTTGCATAATAGGCACTGCCAATCAAAGCATGTTCATGATTTTGTAATACACCTAATGGATATTCTTCGCGCTGCATTAAGTAGGCTGGTGAAGCATAAATACCAGCAAAAAAATCAGGTCTGTCAAAAACATCGAGATGATTCATCGCCACGCCGCCAGTGATCCAGACTCCGCCTTCAGGCATAAACATTAATTGCGTCGTTCCAACAAATAAACCGATATACCAGGCAAACGTATCTATCAATTCATCAGCATCACCATTCCGCATTTTCTTCCCGACTTCTTCCGGTGTTATTTCTTTTTCATCGGGATAAAAAAATTGAAATAAATTCGCTGTTCCCTGTCCTGTTAGAATTTTTTCAAAGGTGAGAGTGGAATTGGATTGTTGTGAAGATTTTTGATGTAAATAACGCATGATTTCATTATGTCTGATGAGATGCGTTTGATTCGCATTAGGCGGAGTGGTAATGCCTATGTGCCCCGCTTCATTTTGCCCTAACCAGAAATCGCCATTTGCTAATAACACACCATCTTTTAATCCTAAACCTGTTCCCAATCCCAATGCGACACGACGGCCTTGCGGCTTCATGGAGCAGGCATTTAATCGCTTGATGTTTTTTGGATTATCCATGTAAGAAGTAAATGTAGAACAGACAATAGACGCATAATCATGTATGACGGCAAATGCAGGCCAGTTTTGTAATTTGGCTGTATTAGCGAAATGCATGGGATAGGGATAAGGATTAGTGTGCAAAAGATATTTACCATCGTAATGACCCGCAGCACCTATGCATATCGCGTCTGCTTTAAACAGGGTAAAATGTAATCCTTGTTCCAATTGGCAGATTAAATCTTCTAGCGAAGCGGCGTCAGTCAATTTAACGGTAAAATGTTTTTTGCATGATAATGCCTGTGTTGATGGATTATATTCGACGAGACCAGCGGTGCATTTTGTTGCACCGAGATCCCAAGTCACTATGGTTATCGTCATCATTAATCTGCCTGATATTCAGGTGTTTCAGTAATCAATGTTTTGTCAAATACAGGCTGACCAATATACCTTAAAGGTAAACGTCTGCGAATATTATCTTCAATTTGTTCCAAAGTTACGCCATTGGTTTCAGGAACCTTGTAATAACAAAATACAAAACTCACAACGCACATGAATGCATAAATTAAAAATGTCATGCTGGGTCCCATGGTATTTAACAATGTTAAAAATGTTGATGACACAGCGAAATTCCACAGCCAGCAGCTGAATACGGCTATGCCCATGGCTGTGGCCCTGACTTCTAATGGGAAAATTTCGGAAACGACTAACCAGAGTATGGCGCCTAAGCTAAAGGCGAAACAAATGATATAGAGAAATGTGCAACCCATTGCTATCCAGCGTAACATGGCTGCATCAGTGCCTGACTGGAAAGCAATGCTTAATCCGATTAACGTCACGCACATACCGGCTAAACCGGTTAGTAATAATGGGCGCCGCCCCAGTTTATCCAAATAACAAACCGCGAAAATGGTGGCTAACACATTCACTACACCAATGCCGATGGTTGCAAGTATGGAACTGGATGCATCAGGAAATCCTGCTAGTTGAAAGATGGTTGGAGCATAATAAATGATAGTGTTTATACCCGTCACTTGTTGTATGAAACCCAGCATGGTGCCGAGAAATAAAACGGGAAGTATCCACGGAGAAAAAATTTCACGAATAGAGGCTTGCTTGATCTGTAAACTGTTTTGAATTTCATTGATTTCATGTGACACATCATTTGTATTGCGTAACTTTTGTAAGGTTTTGATAGCCTTGTCTTTCATGTTTTGCTTGATTAACCAGCGTGGACTTTCAGGAAGAAAAATCATGCCTATGCTTAATAGGACAGCAGGGAATAATCCTATCCCAAACATCCAGCGCCAGGAGCCATCGATATTAGTAAACGCATAATTAATAATGAATGAGCACAAGATACCAATAGTTATGGCTAATTGATTCAATGAAACCAATCCGCCTCGTAGTTCATGTGGTGAAACTTCGGCAATGTAAAGTGGAGTGGTGTACGAACCTATGCCTATGGCAAAGCCAATAAATAATCGTCCAAACAAAATGCCGCTAACTTGAGTTGCAAACGAGGCGATTAGCGTGCCAACAATGAATAATCCTGAAATAATCAACATTAAACGGCGTCGTCCAAATTGATCTGTCAGGCGGCCGCTGGCAAGCGAGCCAAACATTGCCCCGAATAAAACGCTGCTTACTATCATTTCTTTCATTTCAGTAGAAACGGTAAAATCTTGTTCTATAAATAAAAGTGCACCTGAGATGATACCTGTATCAAAGCCAAATAATAATCCTGCAATGGCAGCGATGGCAGACACGACGTAAATGGTAAACTGAGAAGAGTGTGAGGGTTGTAAATGTGTTGGTCTCATAAGACTTCCTGTAAATATGAAAATTCAACCTGTGTTCGTAACATGAATTTGTGATAAGTGCAAGAATCAAATTTCCGCCTCGGAACCTGTTCAACATCTCAAGCGCTTGCTGTAAACAGGTTGTCACATTCGCTCCGATGGCACATCCTTGTGCCATCCCGCGCTCATCCATGGCGCTAGTCGCGAATGTGGCAACCTGTTTACAGCAAGCGCTTGAGATGTTGAACAGGCCCTCAGGAGTTCCACTGAAAAGCGCTATTGATATTGAATCAAGACAAGCTATCAGGTAAATTAACAAATGATCCGACCGATAAGGCGGAGACACTGAATCATTCTTGCGCAATAGGACTTGATCATGAGACAAGTACCTTATTATCTCATCATAGGCAGCGGTAGAGTTGCATCACACTTCAAACATTATTTTTCATTGTTAAACTTGTCGTATTCTTTCTGGCATAGAAAACAACCGATTTCATCTTTATATCAAGAACTTAAACGTGCAACACACATACTATTATTAATCAGTGATCATGCTATTAATTCATTTTTTACAGAACATTTACAGCAACATTCCACCGATTTAACACTCATACATTTTTCGGGAAGTTTAGTGCTGGATCACGTGTATGGTGCACATCCTTTAATGACGTTTAGCCGCGACTTGTATCATTTAGAGCAATATCAAAGCATACCGTTTATTGTCGATCATGATGCGCCTTCTTTTGCCGATTTATTACCAGGATTGCCTAATCCGCATATGCAGTTGCATAAATCATTAAAGCCTAAATATCATGCTTTATGCGTCTTGAGCGGAAATTTTAGCTGTATGCTGTGGCAAAAATTATTTAATACACTGGAAGATGAATTTCATATTCCCAAGACATTTGCTTTTTCTTATTTAAATCAACAAATGAATAATTTACTGACTAATTCAATCACGGCAATGACAGGGCCATTAGTCAGGCGTGATGTAGTAACGATTGAAAAAAATATAGCAGCACTAGAGTGCGATCCATTTCAAAAAGTATATGAAAGTTTTGTTATCTGTTATGAAAAAATAAAGAGGAGTGAAGCATGAATATTTTTGATTTTATTAAACAGAAACAAGCAGGTGAAAAAATCAGTATGATTACTTGTTATGATTATACCAGTGCAAAAATATTAGCAAAAACATCGGTAGATTGTTTGTTGATAGGCGATAGTGTTGCGATGACTATGCATGGATTTAAAGATACATTATCAGCAACATTGGAAATGATGTGTTTTCATACGTCTGCTGTATCGCGCGGCGCTGGAGATAAATTCATCGTCAGTGATTTGCCTTTTTTAAGTTACCGCAAATCACTCAGTGAAAATGTCACTTCTGCTCAAGCACTCATGCAAGCAGGTGCTCACGCAGTAAAATTAGAAAATGCAGCTGGTAACTTGGAATTAATTAATCATTTAACGGAATCCGGTATTCCAGTCATGGGACACTTAGGATTGACGATGCAATTAATGCATACATTAGGCGGTCTGAAAGTCCAGGGAAAAACACGTGAAGCAGCAGAGCGTATAAAGCAAGATGCATTGCATCTGCAAGAATCAGGCTGTTTTGCATTAGTATTGGAATGTATTCCAAATCAATTAGCGGAAGATATTTCCCGCGCTTTATTGATTCCAACCATAGGCATTGGAGCAGGGCCAAACACAGACGGTCAAGTACTCGTATACCAGGATTTACTCGGTTTAAATACCGATTTTAAACCTAAATTTGTTAAAACATTTCTGGATGGTTCTGTGCAAGTCACCAATAGCATAGAAGAATATGTAAAAGCTGTTAAAACAGGAGGCTTTCCAAGCCATGAACATTGTTACCGAGGTGAATGAATGGCGAAAAATTCGTCATCGATTGACAGGTAAATCAATCGGTTTTGTGCATACGATGGGAAATTTGCATGCTGGCCATGTGAGTTTATGCCAACGATCACAACAAGAAAATAATATAACGGTTGCAGCGATATTTATTAATCCCACGCAATTTAATCAAGCGCGTGATTTTGAACTTTATCCGAGAACGCTCGAGCAAGACAAAGCATTGCTTGCCGAACAACAAACGGATTATTTGTTATTATTTGATGCGAATGTATTATATCCCGATCTTTATCCTGTTCAAATTGCTGAATCTGACATCAGTTCTGTGCTCGAAGGTGAATATCGTCCGGGCCATTTTACCGGCATGTTAACTATCGTTTTGAAATTTTTAAATATTGTGCAGCCTGCACGGTCATATTATGGCGAAAAAGATTATCAACAATTATTGCTGATAAAAAAAATGGTGCAGGCTTTATTTGTTCCTGTGGAAGTCATCGGTTGTCCGACCATCCGTGCACAAGATGAATTGGCATTGAGTTCGCGAAATAATCGATTAACACTCCAGCAAAGAGACATGGCAAACCATTTTCCTCATTTACTGCAAAGCGCTTTTGATACTATGCAAATCACCGAGAAACTACAGGCATTAGGATTTAAAGTGGATTATATTGCAGAAAAATGGGGGCGTCGATTAGGGGCTGTTTGGGTGGATGATGTGCGATTAATTGATAATGTTTTATTATGAAGGAAAGCAGTATGTTGCTATGTTTAGACATTGGTAATACACACATTTTAGGCGGCGTGTTTAATCAAGATAATTTAATTGCACGTTTCCGTTATGCAACTAATTTGATAGGAACAGCAGATCAATTTGGTATTTTCCTCGTTAATATTTTGCAAACCAATAACATTACAGTACATGATATATCAGCGATAGCAGTGAGTTCAGTTGTGCCAAGTTGTGATTACACGATCAAGCACACCAATTCACTTTATTTCAAATCGCTGTATTTTATGCTGCAAGCTGGCGTCAAAACAGGATTGAATGTTAAATATAAAAATCCCAATGAAGTGGGCGCAGATAGGATCGCAAATGCAATTGGTGCAATCAATGCATTTCCCAATCGCAATCTCATTATTATTGATATGGGAACAGCAACGACTATTGATGCCATTACTAAAAAACGTGATTATTTAGGCGGTTCCATTTTACCGGGTATGCGTTTAGGTATGGAATCATTACGTACCAATACAGCGAAACTGATGGAAGTGGATATCGAAACGCCTTCCGTTTTTGTTGGTAGAACAACCCGAGAAAGTATACAAGCGGGGCTTTATCATGGGCAATTAGGTGCATTAAAAGAAATCATACATGGCATGAAACAAGAAGTATTCCGCGATGAATCGCCACTCATTATTGGTACGGGCGGTTTTTCGCAATTATTTAGGGAAAAAAACTTGTTTGATGTTATTCTTCCTGATCTGGTATTACAGGGTTTGCACAAGGCTTATGAGTATTCTGTGCAGCATGATGTGAAATAGCGTTTTAGGGCTTATAGCTTTATCCGCTTGTCGAGATCCTGTCATGGAGGTATAGATACCATCCCTCATTCAAAATTAAGGATAATGAAGAACCATGGAGTCACGATTTTGCTCTGAAAGAGATACGTTCTCTCAAACCATTATCAATGAATTGCTTTATGCTGATAAATCAATGCTAATTAGTCGCTGGCGCGAAATTGAATTGATTATTATTTATTCATAATCTCTGTTTGGTTTTTATTTTTACTTCCATTTTTCTCATTTTTGTGTTTGATTTCTATTTTATATTGGTTATTCTCATTTTCAAGGCGCACTACTCTTGCAATAAGCCATCT
>Ga0206910_1063_pt1 | contig 22062 bp, 19 predicted proteins | sample Alteio_BWOrgHeat_77_FD_152949 | JGI IMG/M metagenome (GOLD analysis project Ga0206910, IMG submission 152949) | Enriched cells from forest soil in Barre Woods Harvard Forest LTER site, Petersham, Massachusetts, United States -... | ecosystem: Environmental > Terrestrial > Soil > Temperate forest >... | reverse complement strand
CCCAGTTTGCGCATAGCGGATCTCTTTGCACGACCCCTCATCGCGCAAAGTCAGCGGGAACCGCTGCAGCTTCATCAATATTTTATTTTTTATTTATTTTTTGATTTACAGATACGTTTTGTGATGGAGTGGTGCTATTTTTAAAATTTCTCACTTGATCTACTAGAGTTTCTGTGGTTGATTTTGAGAATATTGAGAGTAGTACGGACTTCTTGTTATAATCTTTATGCAAATTAAGTTGTTCATTTAGATCATTCATATCGTATTTTGAGTCATTGAGACATTGTTGTAATTGCATTAGTACCATATATTTATCTATATAGCGTTTATCTGTGGCAGTATCTTTTGGAAAAGTGATAAATTCTTTATTGCTCCAACGATCAGTGAATTTTTCCATTCCTCCGCCATCTAATTCGACTTGTTTTATCTGCGCACTAATTTGATCTAAAAGTGTTTTTTTGGTTGCCTTTTGTTCTTTCGTTAGTGTTGGTGCTGGATAATTAGATGACGATTCTGATTCTCTTTGTACTCTATCCGTAGATGTTGGAACTTTCTCTTGAAAGTTTGAAGCGGGTTTATTGGAAGTTTTTTCTTGCGCAGATTGTTTTTGTTTATCATATTCGGCAACTTCCTCTTCCAAGGTTGAAATTTTATACTTTGGAGTGTTTCCTTTTCCATACATATCATCATATTCTTTAGCATCTTCAGCAGCATTTTTAGTTGGTGTATAAGGTGAATGTTGATATTTTTGTGATACACTTTGTTTTAGATGTACTCGTCTTAGATGTGTTCGCCGATGTTCATCATATAGTTCACGTTCATTTTTATCATGTAAATATTTATGGGCTTCATTAATATCCTCTATCGTTACGTTTGTAGGAACATCTTTTGCAACATGTGCTTTATCTGGGTGCATTTTCAATGCTAACGCTTTATATGCCTTATTGATTTCCGCAATACTGGCATTTTCTTTTACACCCAGAATTTCATAATAATCTTTATAATTATTACCAAGATATGCTTTGCGGTCTTCCATACCCCCTCCTCATTCTTTTCTCATGATGATTATTATTACTTTATTAAGTATAAACCATTTATTTGATTATTTTTCAGCTTGCTTCATGAGAAGCTAAATCGTTGATAAGAATAAAGAATGTTAGCTGTTTCCATTGCAGTGAAATAAGCGCCGTGTACAGTGCCAGGATCCGTTTCAGAAGTTGATTCACCCGCAAAAAATACAGTATTTGCAATAGGCGCAGGTGAAGCAACCCAGAAAAAGCTAGGTCGCCACAGCTGCTTTGCTCGCTGAACAATTACTCATCCCAGCTCAATGCACCGCCAGTCTGATATTCAATAACACGTGTTTCAAAAAAGTTTTTCTCTTTTTTGAGATCCATAATTTCACTCATCCAGGGGAATGGATTGGTCACGCCAGGGAATTGCTGTGCTAATCCAATTTGTGCGCAACGGCGATTCGCAATAAATTGTAAATATTCCTTAAACATTTCTGCGTTTAAACCTAATATGCCGCGCGGCATGGTATCAACCGCATAAGCATATTCGAGTTCGACACCTTCTCGTATCATGTCTATCGCTTCTTGTTTAAATGCTTCTGTCCATAAATGCGGATTTTCAATTTTGATTTGATTAATGACATCAATACCAAAATTAAGATGCATGGATTCATCGCGTAGAATATATTGAAATTGTTCTGCCGTGCCTGTCATTTTGTTACGACGTCCCATAGAAAGGATTTGCGTAAAACCTACGTAAAAGAAAATGCCTTCAAAAATAACATAAAATGCAATCAAATCACGTAATAAACGCTGGTCATTTTCTGGTGTTCCCGTATGGAAATTGGGATCACCTAAACTTTGTGTATACTTTAGTGACCAGGCCGCTTTACGTGCAACAGAAGGAACCTCACGATACATATTAAATACTTCAGCTTCATCCATGCCTAAGCTTTCAATGACGTATTGGTAAGCATGTGTATGTAATGCTTCTTCAAATGCTTGACGTAATAAATATTGTCGGCATTCAGGATTCGTGATGTGACGATATACTGCTAATACCAGATTATTAGCAACAAGTGAATCTGCTGTGGAAAAGAAGCCGAGATTACGCATGATGATACGGCGTTCATCTTCTGTTAATCCATTAGGATCTTTCCAGAGTGCAACATCAGCAGTCATATTAATTTCATTTGGCATCCAGTGGTTAGCACAAGCATCCAAATATTTTTGCCATGCCCATTTATATTTAAATGGTACTAATTGATTTAAATCAGCACGGCAATTAATAATTTTTTTGTCATCGACTTGAACGCGTGCTGCGCCCATTTCCAGTAATTCCAAACCGGTGCTTCCACCGAGATTCATTGCTGCAGTCATAATATTCTCCATCTAGTTTGCTTTTACGAAGCATAAAATCATTGACACGCTTCACAAGTGGGATCTGTGATTAAACAGGCTTTTGGTTCAGTTGATACAGGATTCACTTGTACGGCATTGAGCGCACGATCATCAATCGTTGCTTTTTCTGTATTTGTCGCGCCCATGCTGCGTAAGTAATAAGTGGTTTTTAATCCACGCAGCCAGGCATGACGATACAGTTGATCGAGTTTTTTACCGGAAGGTTGTGCCATATATAAATTGAGCGATTGTGATTGATCTATCCATTTTTGACGTCGAGAGCCAGCATCCACTAACCAGATAGGATCGACTTCAAATGCGGTAGCATAAATTTGTTTGAATGTTTCTGGAATGCGGCTGATTTTAGCGACGCTGCCATTATAATATTTCAAATCATTAACCATGACTTCATCCCATAATCCTTCTTGCTTGAGATCGGCAACCAGGTAAGGATTAATGACGGTGAATTCTCCAGAAAGATTGGATTTCACAAACAGGTTTTGATAAGTAGGCTCAATAGATTGTGAAACGCCGCAGATATTGGAAATGGTAGCGGTTGGTGCAATCGCTAATACATTGGAGTTACGCATACCAACGGTTTTAACGCGCTCACGCAATTGATCCCATGCTAATGTTTGTGATTGGTCACATTCCATATAAGCGCCGCGATTTTTTGCAAGAATCGCAAGTGAATCAATAGGTAGAATACCTTGGCTCCACAGCGATCCTTCATAGGTTGAGTATTTGCCGCGTTCTTCAGCCAGGTTCGTTGATGCTTCAATGGCAAAATAACTGATTAATTCCATGGAGCGGTCTGCAAATTCGACTGCTTGTTGCGAAGCATAAGACAGGCGTAATGTGTAGAGTGCATCTTGAAAGCCCATGATACCCATGCCAACAGGGCGGTGTTTCATGTTTGAATTTTTCGCTTGTGGAACAGAGTAGTAATTGATATCAATCACATTATCCAGCATGCGTAAAGCTATGTGTATAGTCTTACGTAATTTTTCCTGATCCAATCCGTTATTAGTCATGTGAGCAATCAGGTTGATACTACCCAGATTACAGACGGCAATTTCATCCTGTGACGTATTCAATGTGATTTCAGTGCACAGGTTGGAGCTATGTACCACGCCAACATGTTGTTGTGGCGAGCGTAAATTACAGGGATCTTTAAATGTAACCCAGGGATGGCCTGTTTCAAATAACATAGTCAACATTTTACGCCATAAGGTCATTGCGGATAATTTTTTGAAATTTTTAATTTCGCCGCGTGCTGCTTTAGCTTCATAAGCGGTATAAGCTTGAGCGAATTCAGTTCCATATAAATCATGCAAATCCGGTACTTCATTCGGTGAAAACAAAGTCCAATCCTGATTTTCAGCGACACGCTGCATGAATAAATCAGGTATCCAGTTGGCTGTATTCATGTCGTGTGTGCGGCGGCGTTCATCACCCGTGTTTTTACGCAGTTCTAAAAATTCTTCAACATCTTTATGCCAAGTTTCCAGATAAGCGCATACCGCGCCTTTACGTTTGCCGCCTTGATTAACAGCTACGGCTGTCGCATTGGCAACATTCAGGAAAGGAACTACGCCTAATGATTTACCATTGGTTCCTTTGATGTGAGCACCCATAGCGCGCACATTGGTCCAGTCATTGCCCAAGCCGCCAGCATATTTGGACAATAGGGCATTATCTTTAATGGAGCAGTAAATTCCATCGAGATCATCGGGCACAGTAGTGAGATAGCAGCTGGATAATTGTGGGCGCAACGTTCCAGAATTAAACAAGGTGGGAGTTGAGCTCATGAAATCAAAAGAAGAAAGTAAATGATAAAATTCAATGGCACGTTTTTCTTTTTCTTTTTCATTGATAGCAAGACCCATGGCAACACGCATGAAAAAAGCTTGCGGCAATTCGAAACGTATACCTTCAAAATGAATAAAGTAACGGTCGTATAAGGTTTGTAAGCCGAGATAAGTAAATTGTAAATCGCGCTCAGGTTTAATGGCCGCACTGATTTGAGCAAAATCAAATGATTTTAATTGAGGATCCAAGAGTTCGCTTTTGGTACCCATGTCCAGATAAGCTTCCAGATAAGCAGGGTATATATTCGCGTCAGCATCGTTTTTGATATCTAAAAAGCCCAGCGCTTCTGTACGTAAGTCATCCAATAATAATCGGGCGGCAACATAAGTATAATTAGGTTCTTTCTCTATCATGATACGTGCAGACATGACCAATGCCTTATTCACCTCGCGCATAGGTACTTTATCAAACAAGTTACGTTTAACATCTTCAATGATATAGTCAGCTGATACATCTTCTAATCCAGCACATGCTGTCATGACTTGATTCTGCAGTGCATTCATATCGAGAGGCTGCACCGTTCCATCTGGCAGGGTGACGTGTAACACATAGGGCTGATTTTTATTGGCAGCTTCTTTTTGTTCTTGCTCACGAACGCGGCGTCTTTCTTCACGATATAAAACATAGGATTTGGCGACCTTGTATTCGCCTGCACGCATCAATTCAAGTTCAACCTGATCTTGAACTTCTTCTATGTTAATTGTTCCGCCACTTTGTAAACGACGACTAAAAGTATCTGATATTTTTTTTGTCAACTTCGTCACTTTTTCATGTATGCGGCTAGATCCGGCTGCCGTATCTCCTTCGACGGCCAGAAACGCTTTTGTCATGGCAACAGCGATTTTGTTTGCATCGAAGGGGGTAACGGTGCCGTTACGCCGTATCACTTTAATTTGACCGGGTGCAGTTTGTGCAATTTCAAAATGAGGGGTATGAGTAACGTGAGATGACACTGATTGGATATCCATGTTCTCTTTCTCCGCAGTAGCTAAATAATGAATTCTTGTTAAGGGCAGAGTTGTGGTGGTTGCTTATAAAAACCACAATATGTAGTTGTTTTTCTGCTTTAGAATAACAAGATAAAGTATCTCGACCGAGATATCAAGCGAATAAAACCACCCTGGATAAAATCGCTATACAGGGTGAGTAGAAAGCTGACAAAGTGATAGAAATATTACACCTCTCTCTCATATTCCTTTATATTTCATTGACACAAGGTGAGTCCGCTCATAAAATGCGCCCATGTCTGAAAAATTCATACCTGAACATATAGATCCGTTTCGCTATGCCGAGCAGAACCTAAGCCTGGATGGCACGCTAAGAATAGCGGACATGCCACGGCTTAGCTTGAATGTGGTAGCAAATGGCGATTCGGTAGCTGTCCACCTGCAATTTGGTGTTGACGAGCAAAAAATTACCTATTTAAACGGGCATCTTCAAACAAAGCTGACATTACAATGCCAACGTTGTATGGAACCGTTCTTTTATGAAATAATATCGGACTTTGTCTTGGGCATAGTCAGTACTCTGGATGAAGCGAATGCCTTGCCGGAACAATATGAACCTGCATTGGCGACAGAGGGTAATTTGGCACTCAGAGAATTGATTGAAGATGAGATCATATTAAATCTGCCTATTATTCCTAGACATGAGCCTGATGAGTGCAAGGTCAAGTTACCGTTAGCGGATTCAGGATGGGAGCAAGGTAAAGGTGAAAATCCTTTCCATGTATTGGAATCATTAAAGCAAAAACATCAATAATGACTCTGTTAAGAGTTAATAATATAGAGTGGAGAGTTTGGAATGGCTGTTCAGAAAAGTCGGGTTACTCGTTCAAGACGCGGCATGCGTCGTTCTCATGATGGTTTGTCAAAACCAACATTATCTATTGACGATGCAACAGGTGAAACCCATCGCCGTCATCATATCAGCCCCGAAGGCTACTATAAAGGCCGCCAGATCATCAATAATGCTGCTGTTGTCGAAGACGAAGATACCGAAGAGTAATACGTTTTTGACAGCGACAACGATAGCAATCGATGCAATGGGAGGCGATTACGGGCCTCCCGTTACCGTTCCTGCTGCCTTAGAGATCCTGGCTAAATATCCAGAGATACACCTTATTCTTGTGGGTGATTCTTCTGTGTTAAAGAATGCCTTAGACTCGCGGCAATATGATGGGAGCCGGCTTTCTATTTTACATTCCTCTCAGCAAGTGGAAATGGATGAGCAGCCATCACAAGCATTGCGTACGAAAAAAGATTCATCCATGCGGGTGGCTATCAATCAGTTAAAAGAAGGTAAAGCACAGGCTTGTGTCAGTGCTGGTAATACGGGTGCATTAATGGCTACAGCCCGTTTTGTTCTCAAAACATTACCTGGCATAGATAGACCAGCTATTATTTCAACATTCCCTACCATCAACCCGAATAAAAATGTTCGTATGTTGGATTTAGGAGCCAATGTCGATTCCAGTGCTGAAAATCTGGTGCAATTTGCAGTCATGGGTTCAGTTCTGGCGTCAGCGGTGGATAACATTAGCAACCCCAAAATTTATTTGTTAAATATTGGTGAAGAAGAAATCAAAGGTAATGAGCAAGTCAAGCAAACAGCTCAATTACTATTAAATGCCAAATTACTTAATTTTGCTGGGTATATAGAAGGTGATGCGCTTCATAGTGGTGAAGCAGACGTTGTTGTATGCGATGGTTTTGTAGGAAATGTTGCTTTAAAAACCACTGAAGGTGTAGCCAGATTCATTGCACGAATGATGAAAGAAGCATTCATGCGTAATTTTCTGACTCAATTAGTCGGTTTATTGGTGAAACCTGTTTTAAAATCCTTTATCAAGCGGATAGACCCAGGCCGATATAATGGCGCAACCTTTATTGGTCTCAATGGTACTGTCGTGAAAAGTCACGGCGGAGCTAACATACAAGCATTTTCACGTGCCATTGAAGAAGCAGTGATAGGTGTAGAAAAAAATGTTCCAGAACGTATTCGGCACGAAGTCGAACAATTATTGAAATCGTCATAGGCCCGCTGGAATTTGTACAAAATCTTGGTAGCCTGTCAGCGGTTCTTGCTTACCTTACGCGATCAGGTTCCCAAATTCGCGACTAGCGCTACTATTCTGACTAAAGGTACATTAACTTATGCATTATTCAAAAATTCTTGGCACCGGCGGTTATTTACCACCAAAAATTCTCTCTAACTTTGATCTCGAAAAAATGGTCGATACCACGAATGAGTGGATAGTTGATCGCACAGGCATACATCAGCGCCATATTGCTGCAGCAGATGAAAATGCAGCGACCATGGCAGAAAAAGCCAGCCGCATTGCACTTGAAACAGCAGGCATTAAGCCGTCTGATATAGGCATGATTATTGTATCATCCACCACTCCTCACATGGTTTTTCCCAGTACCGCTTGTTTATTACAAGAACGATTGGGTATTGCCGGCTGTCCTGCATTTGATTTAAATGCTTCTGCCTGTGCAGGATTCATGTATGCATTGAGTATTGCAGATCAATTCATCCGGACCGGTACAATTAAAAATGCACTGGTTATTGGCAGTGAAGTCATGTCTCGTATTGTTGATTGGGAAGATAGAAGCACTTGCGTATTGTTTGGTGATGGAGCTGGAGCAGTCGTGTTAGGCGCCAGCCAGGAACCTGGTATTTTATCTACGCATTTACATGCAGACGGCACGCATAAAGACGTATTATATCTGCCTTTAGGCACAGGAAAATCGCCTAACTTACAAACTATACAAATGAGTGGTAATCAGTTGTTCAAGCTTGCGGTAAATACGCTAGGCAATCTATTTGATGAAACCCTGAATGCCAATAACCTGGAAAAATCAGATATTGATTGGTTGGTTCCGCACCAAGCCAATATGCGTATCATTGAATCCATGGCAAAAAAATTAAACTTACCTATGGATAGAGTCACCATTAACCTGGACAAGCAAGGTAACACTTCCAGTGCTTCTATTCCTCTTGCCCTTGATGAAGCCATTCGAGATGGCCGCATACAACGTGGTCAAGTGTTGATGATGGAAGGGTTTGGCGGCGGTTTGGCTTGGGGTTCAGCTTTAGTAAAATATTAAGGACAGTCGTTCCCCCCTGACTTTATAAACATTGAAGGCACACATATGACTGACAATCAATTGGCAATCGTTTTTCCTGGACAGGGTTCACAAACAGTAGGCATGTTGGCAGATATATCCAACTTATATCCTCAGCCGGTACAAGAGACATTTGCGCAAGCTTCAGAAGCATTAGGTTATGACTTATGGAAGCTGGTACAAAATGGTCCTGCAGAAGAATTGGATAAAACCGTGCATACGCAGCCTGCCTTATTAGCTGCTTCTTATGCTATCTGGCGTATTATCCGCTCATCAAGCGCTATCAATCCTGCCATGCTTGCCGGCCACAGTCTCGGTGAATATACCGCTTTAGTCTGTGCTAATGCATTAGCTTTTCAAGATGCTATCAAATTGGTGGCTGCACGCGGTCAATTCATGCAGGAAGCAGTTGCGCCAGGCGTTGGCGCCATGGCAGCATTAATCGGATTAGAGGGCCAGGCTGTTAATACCATATGCCAGCAAGCACGACTATCGTCAGAAGAAGTGTTATCTCCGGCAAATTTTAATAGTTTGGGACAAATTGTTGTAGCTGGTCATAAAGCAGCTGTTGATCGCGCCATTATTCTTGCCAAAGAACAAGGCGCGAGACTTGCTATGCTTATTCCGGTAAGCGTTCCATCGCATTGTCAATTGATGCAGCCTGCAGCACAGCGTTTAGCCGAGCTTTTGTCATCTGTTTCAATACAATCTCCGCACATTCCTGTGATCAATAATGTCGATGCCAAACGCTATGAAGATACGGATTCGATACGTGACGGCCTAGTCAGACAATTGTATATGCCTGTGCAATGGGTGGGTACAATACAGCATTTTATTTCATCTGGAGTAACGCAGATTATTGAATGCGGCCCAGGCAAGGTTTTAAGCGGATTAATTAAACGTATAGACAAGAATTTACAATTGCTTGCCACATCCGATGCAGCCAGTGTAGAAATTTTATTAAAATTAGAAAATGCGAGGAGTGCTTAATGTTAGGCGATAGTTCGTTAAAGAATAAAATTGTACTGGTTACGGGTGCCAGCCGTGGCATAGGTAATGGTATTGCTCTTGCTTTAGGGCGTGAAGGTGCAATTGTAATAGGTACCGCTACTACACAGGAAGGTGCAGATAAAATTCGCCAGTCGTTTCAACAACATCAGGTTCAGGGCTGCGGAATGACTTTAAATGTCACCGAGCCAGAATCGATTAATACTGTAATGACCAGTATCAAGGAAAAATTTGGATCTATCTCCATTTTGGTAAATAATGCTGCGATTACTCAAGACAATTTGTTTCTGCGCATGAAAGAGGATGAGTGGATGAATGTCATAGAAACGGATTTGTCTTCGATTTTCCGTCTCAGCAAAGCCTGCATGAGAGATATGCTCAAAGCACGTTGGGGAAGAATTATAAACATTGGGTCAGTTGTTGGTTCTATTGGTAATCCTGGGCAAGCGAATTATTGCGCAGCTAAAGCAGGGGTCATAGGTTTAAGTAAAGCATTAGCTTTAGAGGTTGGATCTCGCAATATCACGGTTAATATTGTTGCTCCCGGCTTCGTGACTACGGATATGACCAATGCATTAACTGATGACCAGAAAGAAACCATATTTCAGAAAATCCCTATGCAAAAATTGGGTACCGTCAATGACATTGCAGCAGCAGTTGTCTTTTTAGCCTCTGAATCAGCTGGGTATATTACTGGCCAGACTTTGCATGTCAATGGCGGGTTGTACATGAATTAACCTGTTTATAGTGAAAATCCAGGAATTCCCGCTAAGAACGCGGAAATTCCTGTGTGTTTATATGCTGCGCAAAAGCAAAGCTTTTGCTTGCACTGAGAGGGGAGAACCGCGATTCTCCCCTCTCAGAACACCCTATCGCGTAAGGTTAGCGGGAACCGCTGGTGAAAATCTATCTTGCAACTTGATGGTTTTATAATAAACTAGCACAAATTATTTGTATTTACTTAAGAGGACAGATCTACCATGACCATGAAAACGAACGAAATTGAAACCAGAGTCAAAAAAATCGTCGTTGAACAATTAGGTGTTAAGGAAGACGAAGTAACGACAGATGCATCATTTGTCGATGACTTAGGCGCTGATTCATTAGATACAGTTGAATTAGTAATGGCGTTAGAAGAAGAATTCGAAACAGAAATTCCAGATGAAGATGCTGAAAAAATCATCACCATTAAAGATGCTGTTAACTATATTGTTAGCCGTATGGAAAAAGAAACTAAAGCTAGCTAATTCATTTCCATATCTGGATATCTTGCCTGCGGTTATTCGCGGGATCTAAGTTGATTACTTGATTATTTAAGAGAAGAGGGTGCTCTTCTCTTAAGTTAATCTTAGGGGTTTGTACAGTCATACTGAGAAGGTCTAGTGAGTTCAACAGGCCTTTATAACACACAAGAGAGGCCACCTTGAATAAACGTCGTGTTGTAGTAACTGGCATTGGGATGATTACACCGTTAGGCCAGAATGTAGAAAGCACATGGCAAAACATTATCGCGGGTAAAAGTGGTGTTGCTCGTATTGATCACTTTGAGGCATCAGATTTAAGCTGCCAAATTTGCAGCCGGGTTAAAGATTTTGACCCCACTGTTTACATGCCTGAAAAAGAAGCACGAAAAAGGGATTATTTCATACAATACGGTATGGCTGCTGCCATGCAGGCAATTCAGGATTCTGGATTGCAAGTCACAGAAGCCAATGCTCATCGCATTGGTCTCGCCATAGGATCCGGAATCGGTGGATTACCTACCATAGAAAGATATCATGCAACTTTATTGGAATCCGGCCCAAGACGAATTTCACCTTTCTTCATTCCTGGCGCGTTAATCAATATGATTGCCGGAAATGTTTCCATTCAATATGGCATGAAGGGGCCGAATATTGCTTTGGTTTCTGCCTGCACAACAGGAACACATAATATTGGATTAGCTGCACGTTCAATTGTTTATGGCGATGCAGATGTCATGATTGCTGGCGCATCTGAAATGGCTACGACAAAATTAGGTATCTCAGGTTTTGCTGCCATGCGTGCTCTGTCAACCCGTAATAATGAACCTGAGAAAGCGAGCCGTCCCTGGGATAAAGACAGAGATGGATTTGTGCTTGGCGATGGCGCAGGTATGTTAGTACTGGAAGAATATGAATTTGCCAAAGCAAGAGGCGCAAAAATGTATGCTGAATTATGCGGCTTTGGAATGAGTGCAGATGCTTACCATATGACTTCACCTGATCCTGAAGGCAAGGGCGGGGCTGCCTCCATGAATATAGCTCTGGCAGATGCAGGCATGAAACCGGAAGATATTAATTACATCAATGCCCATGGAACTTCTACCCCTGCGGGTGATGAATTGGAAGTAATGGGGATTAAGCGCAGCTTTGGAGAACATGCCTATCAATTAGCAGTCAGTTCAACAAAATCCATGACAGGGCATTTGCTAGGTGCTGCGGGTGCTGTAGAAGCTATCTTCTCTATTCTTGCTATCCGTGATCAAATTGCCCCGCCAACCATTAACCTGGAAAATCCGAGTGAAGGTTGTGACCTGAATTTTGTGCCAAATACCGCACAAAAAATGCCTATTCATGTCACTTTATCCAATTCGTTTGGATTTGGTGGTACAAATGGCACATTAATTTTTAGAAAGATGTAAGATCGTAAGGCCCTTAGAGACGCACATCCTTCAGGGGCTCAGGATTGTGCTCCTCAGGGCGAACGGTTTTTTTGATTAGTGTTTAATAAGAAAACCCGTTCGCCCTGAGGAGCACAATCCTGAGCCTGCGAAGGAATTATAAATATAACCATTAACAAAACGACGCGAGTAACCATGAATCATAACGTTAAAAAACATGCTTATAGAAATGCTGTGCATATCATCACTGTTTTCATCGCGTTTTTATTCCTGAGTGCTTGCGCTTCACAATCCAAACAAGAAGTGCCTGTGCCCGCCACTGCTCCTGTTGTAACGAAAACCATACAACACCCAAGAATAGCATTAGTATTAGGATCCGGCGGCGTGAAGGGTTATGCCCATTTAGGTGTTTTACAAGCACTCGAGGAAGCTAATATTTCAGTAGACGTATTGGTTGGGTCCAGTGCCGGCAGTGTGGTGGCCTCACTCTATGCGGATAATCAAAGCTTTAAAAAAACCTTCGACATCATGATGCCTGCCGGTTTCTGGGATTATGCAGATGTCGGTAATTTGTCTGGATCTGGCGGTATTGTAAAAGGCTATCAATTGCAACGCTTTATGATTGAACATATGCAAGCGCGTCAATTCCATGAATTACACAAGAAAGTCATTATTGCCACTAGTGACATGAATACAGGAAAACTTTATCCCATTGAAAGCGGCCCTATTGCACCCGCTGTACTGGCTTCATCTGCTATACCTGGTGCTGTAAAACCCGTTAATCTGTATGGTAGAACGTTGATAGATGGTGGTGTAACCAGTCCCGTTCCAGTCGAACTTGCCATGAAATTACATCCTAAATTAATCATAGCCGTCGATTTATCGACAAAAACCTCTAATAAAGCTCCCACTTCAGCGATGGGTGTAGTTGATTCTGCTATCCATATGATGGGTAGGCGTCTCGCGGAAGTCAGTTTGAGTGGAGCAGATGTGGTGATCAGCCCTAAAGTGGGCGATGTCAATCTTTTTGATATTAGAAAAAAGCAGGAAATGTATCTCGCAGGCTTATCGGCTGCCCGTCAACAAATACCGAAAATACGTCAATTACTGGCTGAAGCGGATGCCGTTAATACTTCACAGTAAGATAGGTGTTGATTGCTTTATTATCACACCTACAGCTACAATTAGCTTTTGGCTATTTGCTGTTGAATATTTTCATATAACCTCATGAAAACTTCCTATACTATTGCATTGTCGGCTTTTATCTTATGCTGTTTTGTCAGTATCGGGTTATATTTCTTATTGACACCGGTAGTGATACAAGATGAAGGATATGTTTACTACCTACGTCCTGGTATCACCAAACGATTGGTAGTAGATGAATTGACGCAGCAAGGCATTATCACGCATCCTGTTTTACTATCAATGTATGTTTTCCCGCAAAAGAATTCAGCATTAAAAGTAGGTGAATATCACTTCTTGAAAGGATCAACGCCTTATTCAATCTGGAAACAAATCACTAGCGGTACAGGTTTGCTTTATCGTCCATTACCTATTATTCCAGGATGGACATTCAAGCAGCTGCGAGCCGAGTTACTCAAAGCACAAGGATTACGACATACCACTGCCGCTCTATCTGATAAACAAATTATGGAATATTTGGGAAATACCAATCTTTCTCCAGAAGGAGAATTTTTCCCGGAAACGTATAATTATACTAGAGGTGATTCCGATTTAAGTATACTCAAGCGTGCTTTTCACCTGATGCAAGTTAAACTGCAAAGTGCATGGAATAAACGAAGCGCCGGGCTTCCTTATCACAGTCCATATGAAGCATTAATAACTGCTTCCATGATTGAAAGAGAAGGTTATCTGAATTCTGAACGGCCTGTCATTGCAGGTGTTTTAATCAATCGCCTCAAAAAAAATATGTTGCTGCAGATTGACGCTGCCGTCATATTTGGATTGGGCGACCGCTATGATGGAAAAATATATAAACAGAATTTATTGGAAGATACGCCTTATAATACGTATCTTCATAAAGGCTTGCCGCCAACCCCAATTGCCATGCCAGGGCTTTCTTCACTGGAAGCGGCGACCATGCCGCAACAAAATGATTTTTATTATTACGTTGCTAAAGGTGACGGCAGCCATCAATTTTCTTCAACCTTGCAAGCTCATAACGAAGCAGTAAAGGCATCAATAAACAAACAGACGTCTGATCCATTGCTTTTGACGCATTAATCACAGGAAGATAATACATGACTAAAGGTAGATTTATTAGCATTGAAGGTATTGAGGGAGCAGGCAAAAGCACAGCATTACAATTCATAAAAGATTATTTAACGAATGAAAATATTGATGTAGTGTGGACGCGCGAACCTGGGGGAACTGAGTTAGCAGAAGAAATGCGCAGATTAGTGCTGCATCCTGTGAGTTATGAAGAAGTTGCACCGGAAACTGAATTGCTATTAATGTTTGCTGCACGTGCGCAACATATGAAAAGAGTTATTTTACCTGCATTAGAAAGTGGTAAATGGGTTGTCTCAGACCGCTTCATTGATGCGACATATGCTTATCAAGGCGGCGGTCGGCACCTGGATTTAAATGCCATTACTATGCTGGACAAATGGATAGTAGGATCCAGCTATCCTGACTTGACATTATTACTGGATATTGCCCCTGATAAAGGATTTGAGCGTGCTGAAAAACGCGGCACAGGAAAAGACAGAATTGAAGAAGAAAAAATAGAATTTTTTGTGCGTGTGCGTGAAGCTTATTTGGAGCGGGCAAAACAAGATACGCAGCGTATCAAGTTAATTGATGCCAGTGTTCCGCTATATGCAGTTGAAAACCAGATACGTGAAGTGCTTGACGCTTTTATAAAGAGATAACAACAAATGATTTATCCCTGGCAAACAGATCAGTGGCAGCAACTGGCGCACGCAAAACAAGAAAACCGTTTGCCGCACGCATTATTATTTATTGGTATAAGAGGCACGGGAAAAGCGCATTTTGCAGAGAATTTTATGCGTACGCAATTGTGTAGTTGTAGTATGTCACCCTTCGAGACGGATACATCACAAAGCGATGTGTCTCGAAGGACACATTGCGAATGCCACTCATGCCGCCTGGTCACGAACCGGTCGCATCCTAACGTATTATGGATAGAACCAGAAAAGCCAGGCAGTGCAATTAAAGTGGATCAGGTCCGTGATATCACAGAGTTTGTCAATCAAACTTCATTGCAAGGGGAATATCGGTTTGTTGTCATCAATCCGGCGAGTAATATGAATGCGAATGCAGCTAATGCATTACTGAAGACTTTGGAAGAGCCTTCATCCGGATCCATTCTGATTTTGATTAGTGAGCAAACCTTTCACTTGCCAGCGACTATTTTAAGCCGCTGCCAGTATATTCATTTTCCTGCGCCGCCAGCAACGTTAGCATTAGACTGGCTTGAAAAAAAACTCACTGACAAGACAATGGATAGAGAATTGATTTTGCAGTTAGCCCATGGCGCTCCATTAGCAGCCATGCAATTAGTGCAAGATAATATTCTTGCTGCTCGTATCAATTTACTGCAAATACTTTATGCATTAAGTCAAAAACAAGCAGATCCTGTTAAATCAGTATCAAGCTTGCAAAATCTGGAATTGGTACACATTCTCGATTTTACTTTAAATTGGGTGATGGATTTATTGCGCTTGCATTTAAAAATCGATACAAAAGAAATAATAAATAAAGATTTCACTCAACCATTAACTGATTTATATCAACGCAGTTTAATGAGCAATATCATGCAGTATATGGATTATTTGCAGCAATTACGCAACCAGATCAGTAGTGGAATTAATCTCAATAAACAATTAATGATTGAAAATATATTAATACGCTGGATGGAGTGCGCACATGTTTCTCGTTGATTCACATTGCCATTTAAATTTATTGGATTTAACACCCGATGAGGGTGATTTGAATTCAGTCATAACACGCGCACAAAAAAATGGTATCCATTATTTGTTAAATGTGTGCGTCAATTTGGCAGACTTTCCAGCGGTATTAAAAACAGCCCAAGCTTATCCATGTGTAGGCGCATCCGTTGGATTGCATCCAAATGAAGAAAGTGAAAACATTGATGAAGCTGCTTTAATCAAACTCGCTCAACCTGAAAAAGTGATTGCGATTGGAGAAACGGGTCTGGATTATTACCGTTCAACAGGTGATGTGGAATGGCAGCGTGAGCGATTCCGCACGCATATACGCGCAGCTAAGGCAGTGCAGAAGCCGTTAATTATACATACTCGAGAAGCAAAACAAGATACAATAAGAATCATGCAGGAAGAGGGTGTAGATCAGGTTGGAGGCGTTATGCATTGTTTTAGCGAAGATTTGGATACCGCAAATCAAGCATTGGATATGGGTTTTTATATTTCATTTTCAGGTATTATCACATTTAAAAATGCTGTCATGACACAAGAAGTGGCTAAACTCATTCCATTAGACCGTATGCTTGTCGAAACAGACGCACCGTATCTTGCACCTATCCCGCATCGCGGCAAACCCAATGAACCTGCTTATGTGCGACACACAGCCGAATTTATTGCAGCACTTCGCCATATAACAATTGATGAATTGGCAGAACAAACCACGCAAAACTTTTTTAGACTCTTTAAGGGAGCTGTAAGAACATATGCTTAGGCCTGCTGCTCTCTTCATAGGAATGCGTTATACCCGCGCCAAGCGGCAAAATCATTTTATTTCCTTTATTTCCCTCGTTTCCATGATTGGTATTGCTCTCGGTATTACCGTACTCATTACCGTTTTATCTGTCATGAATGGTTTTGATAAAGAAATCAAAAAGCGGGTATTCAGCATGGTGCCGCCTATTACCATTAGCAGCAACTCGGGAACACTGGCTGATTGGCAAGGATTGCAGAAATTATTAATTCCCTATACTCCAATTACACATAGTGCACCTTTTGTGACGGGAGAAGTATTGTTAAATAATGCAGGATCAACGCAGCCTGCAGTGATATCAGGAATATTGCCTGATGAAGAAAAAAATGTGTCTGAAATTGCCAGTAAAATGGTTGAAGGAAAACTTTCAAATTTGCAGCCAGGACAATTTGGTATTGTGTTAGGTGAAAATCTTGCGGGTGCTCTTAATGCAAGAATAGGCGATAAAATAACGGTGGTGACGCCGAAAATAACGCTTTCCCCAGCGGGTGCTATTCCCCGATTTAAACGGTTTGTTGTAGTAGGAATTTTTTCTGCCGGCAGCGGTTTTGGTTTTGATCGCAGTTTGGGATTTGTGCATTTAAATGATGTGCAAAAACTATTAGGATTGGAAAGCAATGTCACTGGATTACATCTCAATGTAAAAGATGTTTTTGCTGCCCCAGCTATTGCACAAGATCTGCGTCACCAATTAACCTCATCTGCTAGTATTTCTACCTGGGCTGATCAATTCGGTGAATTTTTTCATGCTGTACAATTGGAAAAAACCATGATGTTTTTCATTTTATTATTAATTATCGCTGTCGCTGCATTTAATCTCGTATCAACGTTGATGATGGTTGTTAATGAAAAAGAATCGGATATCGCTATATTACGCACATTTGGTGCGACACCATTCACAATCATGTCAATTTTCATTATTCAAGGCGGCATCATCGGTGTATTTGGTACCTTGTTTGGTTTAATCGGCGGTCTTTTGCTGGCATCTAATGTCACTGAAATTGTCAATTGGATACAAAATGTTTTTCACATTCAATTCTTATCTTCCAATGTTTATTTTGTGAATTACCTTCCTTCTGAAATTGAATGGAGTGATATCGTAAAAATTTGTTTTGCCTCTCTTGTCTTAAGTTTAATTGCAACTATCTATCCAGCGTGGCGTGCATCCAAAATGGATCCAGTGGAGTCATTACGTTATGAATAATGCCATTATGAATTATCCTGTCTTAGCTTGTCATGGGTTAGCAAAATCCTATTCGGATGGCACATCAAAAATTGATGTGTTACGTCAAATTGATCTTGAAGTCAATGAATCTGAAATGATAGCCATTGTAGGTACGTCAGGTTCAGGCAAAAGCACGCTTCTACATTTATTAGGCGGTTTGGATAAACCTACGCAAGGCCAAGTGATGTTGAATGGAAACGATATACATCAATTATCTGAAAAAGAAAAATGTAAGCTGCGCAATCATAACCTTGGATTTGTATATCAATTTCATCATTTGTTGCCTGAATTTTCTGCACTGGAAAATGTCAGCATGCCTTTACTGATACGCGGTGATAATCCAAGTGAAATACAAGATAAGGCCAGTCGTTTATTGGAACAAGTCGGTTTGCAAGACCGCATGAAACATCGATTAGGACAATTATCAGGCGGTGAACGTCAACGTGTTGCGATTGCACGTGCATTGGTTGCCAATCCGTTATGTGTGCTAGCCGATGAACCGACGGGTAATTTGGATCCAGTCAATGCGGAACGTGTATTACAATTATTTTTTGATTTACAAAAAGCACGTAAAACGAGTGTTGTTTTAGTGACGCATGATCCTGGTATTGCTAAACATGCGCAAAGGATAATGCGAATAGATGAAGGTAAGTTAGTAGACGCATGAGCCAAAAAGCTGTTTTATTAATTAATCTGGGCACACCTGATGAGTGCAGCCATCAATCCATACGATCTTATTTGCGTGAATTTTTACTGGATCGGCGTGTCATCGATTTACCAGCGATGATACGCTGGATATTGGTTAATGTATTCGTTATTCCATTTCGATATAAAAAAACGACTGCCGCATATCAGAAAATCTGGACACCATCAGGCTCGCCATTACTGTCTATCAGCCGGCAAATGCAAAAAGCATTAGCAGAAAAATTGGGTGAAGCTTATCATGTAGAATTAGGTATGCGTTATGGGTCACCCAGTATTGAATCTGCATTAGATAAAATCCGGCATCATGAATCCATTTGCGTGATTCCATTGTTTCCTCAATATTCATCAGCTGCGACAGGATCTGCAACAGAACAATTAATGCTAAATCTATCTCAACAATGGAATATTCCTGAATTAATGATTAAAAGAGATTTTTATAATCATTCTGGATTTATACAGGCATTTAGTGAAATGATAAAATCACATATTGCCGGTAAAAAAATGGATAAGATTATTTTTAGTTATCATGGATTGCCAGAGCGGCATATTACTAAAAGTCATTGTCATGCGAAATGTGATAAAGCAGGAGTATGTCCTGCAGTGACTGATGATAATCGTTATTGCTATCGGGCCCAGTGTTATGCAGGCACAGAATTAATAGCAAAAGAATTAGGTTTATCGGTAAATCAATACACTGTTTCCTTTCAATCACGTTTGGGCCGTACACCCTGGATTAAGCCTTATACTGATTTATTGCTTTCAGAATTAATTCAAAAGGGAATAAAAAATATTGCTATTGTTTCACCCTCATTTGTTGCTGATTGCCTGGAAACATTAGAAGAAATTAATATTCGAACGAGAGAGCAATGGAAAATATTAGGTGGTAATGATTTTATCTTTATTCCATGTCTGAATGATACACACCCGTGGATTAATGCTTTAGCCGATTTGGTGTTAGAGAATTCGGCAATTCGCATTGATTGAAAAAATGAATCCTGAGTGTAACTATTTATATACCCATCTGTTTTAAAGCTGCCCGTCTGTTTTAAAGTCAAAGCCTGAATTGCCGCGTCGCAAAAAACGTTCCTCGCAACGGCCTTATGTTGCTAGTCTTATCTATACACACTATTCCAATTCTCTATCTCAAGGACAACTCATGATTTCATTTATTTTAGCTTTTTTAACAGGAGATTTATGGTTACAAACATTCTCCCATCTGCCATCAACAATGACCTTATTCTATTTGTCATTATTATCAGTAATATCAAGTTTACTATTAAAAAAATATTATCAATTTTCCTATATTCCATTTGCATTTCTCTGTGGCTTTTTATATTCCGTGTGGTATGCGCATTCTATATTATCGTGGACAATAAAACACGAACACGAAGGAAAACCATTGCAAATCACCGGTATCATCACATCAATACCGATTACAGGAAAATATGGAACACAATTTGAATTTTATGTAGAAAAAATGAAATACTTAAATAGTATTACTTATCCCAATTCGACTATTAAACTTACTTGGCCGGATCCATTACAAACCACTTCTACTGATATGTCAAAATTAAAAATGGGTGATACATGGCAATTATTAATCCGTCTTAAACGCATTCACGGTACGCAAAATCCTTCTGCATTTGATTATGAAGCTTGGGCGTTTCAAAAAGGAATTCGGGCAACAGGATCAGTCATCAACCATTCTTATAATAAAATGATTTCTCATCCTGTATTTTCATCTCTCATACACAAATTACGCCGACAGTTGTATGAAAAAATAATATTGTATTCACCGCATACACAAACTTCTCCATGGTTAATGGGGCTGATTATGGGAGAAAGAAGAGGGATTTCTCAGGAAAACTGGCAGGTATTACGCAATACGGGTACCAATCATTTAATGGTCATTGGCGGGTTACATATTGGAATATTAGCCGCTTTCACCCATTTTATTATTTCATGGCTATGGCGAAGAATACCGAATGGTGTTTTTATTGCACCTGCACAATATGTCGGTACTTGTGCGGCATTATTCATTGCTATTATCTATAGTTCGCTTTCAGGGTTTTCGATTCCAACTCAACGAGCATCTATCATGCTCACTGTTTTTAGTATCGCTATTTTATCTAATCGCAAAATCAAAGCATGGAATGCCTGGTCGCTTGCTTTATTTTGCGTGTTATTATTTAACCCGATGAGCGTATTAATAGAAAGCTTTTGGTTGTCTTTTGGTACGATAGCATTAATCATATACGGCATGAGTCATCGCTTGTTCCCTTCTGGTATTTGGTGGAAATGGGGCAGAGTACAATGGATTATTGGCATCGGTTTGATACCATTAACACTCATGCTTTTTCAAGAATGTTCGCTCGTTTCATTTATTGCCAATACCATTGCAATACCCTGGTTAGGATTCACTATTTTACCATTATGTTTTTTGAGCGCTGTGTTTTTAACTATTTATCCAGCCATAGGGGGCTTGCTTTTACTCCTAGCAGATAAAAGTTTAAGTGGATTATGGCTATTTTTATCCTGGATTTCACACTTTCATTTTTCGTCTTTAAAGATTATTGTTCCCAATATATTTATATTTTTGATCTTGATGCTGGGATTTATACTGATGCTTTTACCGGCAGGTGTACCAGGACGATGGCTGGGATTCATATGGATATTACCTGTATTATTATATAAACCTGTCAAACCTCAAACAGGTGAATATTGGCTAACGCTGCTTGATGTAGGGCAAGGATTATCTGCGGTGATACAAACAAAATCTCATATATTGGTATATGATGCCGGCCCTAAATTTGATGCATCCATTGATATGGGTGAAAGTATTGTCATTCCATACTTACGAACAATGAATACAAAAAAATTAGATATGTTGATGATTAGTCATGCTGATAATGATCACATTGGCGGAGCACCTGCCATATTACAGGCTTTTCCTCAAACTCATGTAAAAACGAGTGCACCCGAACACATTCATTCACCACGGGTAAGTAATTGTAAATCAGGAGAAGAGTGGGTATGGGATGATGTGCATTTTACTCTTTTGTATCCCATGGAAACGTGGGTGAATTCACGTAATGATAATTCTTGTGTATTGTTAATTGATAATGGACATCATAAAACCCTGCTGACGGGAGACATAGAAAAATATGCTGAAACTACACTCTTGACGTATCTGCCTGAAAAATTAAAAACCGATATCATAATTGCTCCGCATCATGGCAGTAAAACATCCGGATCACCCAAATTTATTTCTGCTGTTAATCCTGAAATTGTTTTATACGCTACTGGCTACAGAAATCGGTATCATTT